>ERZ1370068.4017-contig-3110_pt1 | contig 28597 bp, 46 predicted proteins | sample MGYA00561227_ERZ1370068 | MGnify/ENA primary metagenome ERZ1370068 (study PRJEB38410, sample SAMEA6850437) | metagenome | study: Metagenomic assessment of the ecological functions of the soil: analysis of the soil microbiota associated with the...
AGCGTATTGCTATGGCCAATCTGGTTTTAAAATCGATGGTACACGCGCCCCAGGCCGACGATGCCGAGCGTCATTTCGCTGGCGCGTCTCAAGCTTCCCGACGAAAGGTAGTGCCACGTTCCGGCCTTGACGTCGCGGTTAGAACCCGGTGACGTTGCGGACCAGCGCCAGCGCGAGCGACAACGCGATGCGTTGCCACCTCGCCGACACCGTAGTCAGGCGAATTCGCGACCCACACACCGTGCTTGGCGCAGGCCGCGATATCGACGGTGTCGAAGCCTGCCCTGATCCGGCTGACCAGCCCCAATTGCGGGCAGCTCGATAATCCACCCGCTCGGTGACCGGTGCGTACTGAATCAGGAACGCATCGACATCCTTGCCTGCCGCGATCAGCGCGTCGTCGGTCTTGCACGCTTCCGAGCACGAGCTCGATGCCGGCGGCACTCGAGCACGCCACGTTCCAGATTGACATCGGGGTAATCGTGCTCGGTATAGAGAACTCGAGTCATGGATGCAGTGAGGGGTTGCGGCGAGGCAGGAAAATCGGCAAGCGGCTTCGACCTTGCCGCCCACCGGTCGCCCGAGCGTCGCTCAGGGTACGTGGCGGACAAGGATAGCTCGGCGTGCCGCCGCCGAAAATGCGCGGGCTTTGTCGCGGCGCTATAATCGCTCCGCCCTTGCCTTGAGCGCCGATACCCCGGAGCACTCTGCCCATGCTCGTGCCCACGACCATCGCCGGAAGCCTCGCCCAAGCCCGAGTGGCTGGCGCCGGCCCATCAACTCTGGGCGCCGTGGCTGCTCGAAGGCGAAAAGCTGGCCGAGGGCAAGCGCGACGCGGTACGGCTGGCGCATTGTTCGACCAGGAACACGCGGGCATCGACATCGTCACCGACGGCGAGCAAACCCGCCGCCACTTCGTCACGACGCTGATCGAGAACCTCGAGGGCGTCGACTTCCAGCACAAGAGGACGGTCCGCATTCGCAACCGCTACGACGCCGACGTCCCGGTGCGTCGTCGGACCCGTCGCGCGTACGCATCCCGATCTACGTCGACGACGCGAGTTTCCTGCGCGGCCAGACCACTCGCAGGGTGAAATTCACCTTGCCCGGGCCGATGACCATGGTCGATACCCTCTACGATGACCACTACCGGAGCCGGGAAAAGCTGGCCTGGGCTTTCGCGGAAATCCTGAATGAAGAAGCGCGCGCCATCGAGGCCACCGGCGTCGACGTGATCCAGTTCGATGAGCCGGCGTTCAATGTCTACTTCGACGAAGTGCGCGACTGGGGCATCGCCGCCCTCGAGCGCGCCGCGCAAGGGCTCAGTGCGACACGGCCGTCCACATCTGTTACGGCTACGGCATCAAGGCCAATATCGACTGGAAGGCGACCCTGGGCTCGGAGTGGCGGCAATACCAGCAGACCTTTCCGTTGCTGGCGCAGTCCTCCATCCGCCAGGTTTCGCTCGAATGCGCCAACTCCCACGTCCCGCTCGAGCTCTTAAGCCTTCTTGCCGGGAAGGACGTGCTGGTCGGAGCCATCGACGTGGCGACCGACCGGGTGGAAACCCCGGAGGACGTGGCCGCTACCCTGAGGGCGGCGCTTGCCTTCGTTCCCGCGAACCGTCTCCAGGCCTGCACCAATTGCGGCATGGTGCCGCTGTCGCGCGGCGCTCGCTCGCGCCAAACTGGACGCGCTGGCGGCGGGGGCAGCGCTGGTCCGGAGCGAGCTTTCCTCGTAGATTTAGGGTTTTGGGGCGATTTTCGCCCCCTTGACAGCCGTTTGACCCCGCTGGGGATAGTGCGTATAGTCCCGTTTGTGTTTTGTTTCAAGTACTAAAGCACGACCTGTCAGGCTGCTGCGCTGTCGCCGAACACCGTACTTTCCTGTCCTTGAGATCGAAACATCGGCCGGGTTCGACCCGATTATTTTCTGTTTTAAGGAATTGGAAAACATGGCAACAGGAACTGTAAAGTGGTTTAACGACGCCAAAGGCTTTGGTTTCATTACGCCCGATGGCGGCGGCGAAGATCTCTTCGCACATTTCTCGGCGATCAACATGCCGGGATTCAAGTCGTTGAAGGAAGGCCAAAAGGTGTCGTTCGAAGTCACCACCGGCCCCAAGGGGAAACAAGCTTCCAACATCCAGGCGGTGTAACGCGCTGGTTGTCGCGAATCATGAAAAGCCGGGCATGCCCGGCTTTTTTGTCCTCGGCGAGCGGTGCGGCCTCTTTGGAGCGTAGCGTGAAGCGGAACGTCGTCGCATCGGCCGCAGCCCTCGACTCCAATTCCCCGTGCCAGCTCCGGCACCTACACTGTTTGCTTCTGAGCGACACGCGTCGCTGGCTTCTCCGCCTCCGGGGTCGCATCCCCGCGTATTGCGCGGGGCCCCTGCTCCGCCCCTACGGCGTCTCTCATCACCCTGCGCTGCGCGCGGGGGCCGCTCGCCGGGTGTGGCTCGCGCGGCTAGCGGCGGCGCCCTCTCCCAGGAGCGTGGTGGGCGGGCCGTCCGCCGGCGAGCCCCACCATACGAGACCCAGCATTGCCCCAAGAAGCGACCAGAACAGCAAAGCGTTACCGAAGACCATCAGGTCGTTGGTTGAATTCTTGACCAGCATCGACAGGACCGAGTGCCACGACCGCGGCTGCCCATGCCTTTTCGCGATTGCCTCGCCGCCGCGCGCGTTGAATGGCCAGCCTCAGAAGCGCGATGTGAAGGTATAGCCACACTGCCAAACCGATCAATCCCACCTCCAGCACGAGCCCGAGCAGCAGGTTGTGCGCGTGGGTTGCCGCGTGGATATCGATGCGGCGAAACTCGGCATTTTCATCGAGATGATAGGTCTTGACGGGAGTGCGCGTCCGAATCCGACGCCCAGCCACGGGTGTTGCCTGGCGAGCTCCAGATAGGCAGACCAGATTGCCGGGCGCGGGTCCTTGGCGATCATATCCAGCGCCGCGCTGCGATACATCGTCTGCGGCTCGAGCGAGCGCAAGCGCGAGATCACCTCGACGCTGATCGCCGAAACGATCAGTCCGACGCCGATCACCGCCAGCACCGAACGAAGGTGCAGCTTGCCTCGCAAAAGCTCAAGCACGATGACGAAGCATGCGAGCGACATGAACAGAGACACGACCAGTGTCCGGCTCTCGCTCATGATGCCGAGCGCGGCGAACGCCGCCAGCCAGATCGCAACCGCGGCGCGATAGAGCGCCTTGCGCCGAGGTCAGCAGGACCAGGAACAAGGGCACCGTGACAAAGGCGACAAAGGTGCTCAGATCCACGGTGCTCGCCGGCCTTCCACGCAAGCCATCCAAGTATCCCCGGGACGGGCGCATCGGCCTTGGGATCGATCGGCGCAATGGTGGCCGCGATGGTCGTTGCCAGCGACATCAGCGTGCCGGCGCCCGCGCCGATGGTCAGCGCCAGGCAGCCTCCGCGCGAGCGTACGAGCATGAAGCTGGCCAGGAAGAGCACGAACGGGTAAGAGGAGATCGGTGCGAAAGCTCCGGAAGTGACATCGGCCGGCAGCGTCGACCACAGGATCGATAACGCCGCGAAGCCGAGCCAGGCGAGCCACGGCACGAGTGTCGGGTTGATCCTTCCACAGCGCGGCCCTGAAGTGCAATGCTGCGGTGCCCGCGATAAAGCCCACCAGCGCGTTGCGCAATCCGGTGACATGCGCGAGCGGAAGGTATCGCGAGCAGCGTCCCGACGCACACGCAAAGCGTGCGGAAAGCGACGGCGCGACGATCAATCCGTCCGTCAGATGCCGCCGCCGTCAACGATTCCATCAATGAAGCCTCGAAAGCGCATTGCCGGCCATGGCTGGCACGCCATTCAACCGTACTCGACCGCGTGATCCGCACCGTCGTCGACGAGCGAAATCACCGCCTCGCGCTTGCGCGACGCCGTCGACGATCACCACAGGATCGCCGTCCGAGGCGTCGAGCTGCACGACGGTAATGTGATAGATCGTATTCCCCATGGCGGTAGTCCACGGCATACGTCTTCCAACCCGCGGGGACGACACGGTGCCAAGCGCAACTTGTCCTTCTCCAAAGTCAGTCCCAGTAGCGTTTCCAGGATCAGGCGGTATAGCCATCCGGCAGAGCCCGTGTACCACGACCACCCGCCGCGGCCGGTGTGTGGCGGGACGTGCATAAACATCGGCCGCAACGACGTAGGGCTCGGTCTTGTAGAGCGCAGTGGCCTCCGCGGTTTGCGCATGGTTCACCGGGTTGATCATCGCCAGAGAGCTCCCACGCGCGCCTGTCGATCACCCAACGCCGCGAATGCCATCGTGGCCCAGATCGCGGCGTGCGTATATTGGCCGCCGTTTTCGCGCACACCCGGAACGTAGCCTTTGATGTAGCCCGGATTCATCGGTGATTGATCGAACGGCGGCTCGAGCAGCAGAACCAGCGCCGCGTCTCGCCGAACGAGGTGCGCATCCACGGCCTCCATGGCCAGTCGAGGGCGCTCGCCGGTGCCGGCGCCGGACAGTACCGACCAGCTCTGCGCGATGGAATCGACTCGGCATTCGGAATTGACGGCCGAGCCGAGCGGCGTTCCATCATCGAAGTATGCGCGTCGGTACCAGAGCCCGTCCCAGCCGTGCTGCTCGATGTTCTGTCTTCAAGGCGACCGCAGCCGTCTTGCAGCGTTCGACAAACAGGGTGTCGCCGCGCCGCATCGCGATGCCGGCGAACTGGACGAGTACGTCATAGAGGAAGAACGCCAGCCAGACGCTTTCGCCCTTGCCGCCAAAACCAACCAGATTCATCCCGTCGTTCCAGTCGCCGGTACCCATCAGCGGAAGCCCATGTTCGCCGAATCGCAGGCCGTGCACCACGGCGCGCTTGCAATGCTCATACAGGCTCGCTGCCTGTTCCGATCTGACCGGCAAGTCGTAATACGAATCCTCCTCGATGCCGACCGTCCGGCCCTCGAGGAAGCGCGCCGACTCGTCCAGGATGCCAACATCGCCCGTGGCCACGACGTAACGACACGTCGCCAGGGGCAGCCAGAGGTAGTCATCCGAGCAGCGCGTGCGCACGCCGCGGCCCGCCGGCGGATGCCACCAATGCTGGACATCGCCTTCCAGGAACTGGCGCGCCGCGCAGCGCAGGAGGTGCTCGCGAAGCAGAGCAGGCTCGGCGTGAACGAGCGCCATCGCATCCTGCAGCTGGTCGCGAAATCCGAACGCGCCGCTCGACTGATAATAGCCGCTGCGGCCCCACAGGCGACACGCCAGGATCTGATACGGCAGCCAGCCGTTGGCCAGCACGTCGAGCGATGGATCGGGCGTCTTCACCTGCACCGCGCCGAGTGTCCGCTGCCAGTACTGTTGCACCTTCTCCAGTGCGTCGCGAGCCGCCGCCGAGCCGCGGAAACGCTGGATCAACTTGCGAGCATCGTCCCGGTTGCGCCCGATGCCAAGCCGAAAAATGACCTCGGAAACCTGGCCCTCCCCCAGCTCAAATGGAACCCGGATCGCGCCACAGGGGTCGAGCGCCGGTCCGACCCGCCCCGAGAGCTTCGCCCAGCCCATCGCAGCCGGATTGCTGAGCCCACCATTGCGTCCGATGAACTCGGTTCGATCGCCGGTCATGCTACTGGCGACAGAGTCGGTATCGAGGAAGGCAATTCTTCCGACGAATTCGCTGTTGTACGGATTCCTCGCCAGCAGCGCTGCCGGTCGCACCGTCAACTTCCGTCGTGACGTGCATCCCCGTCTTTGCCCTCAGGTCGCCCAGCACCCACTCGACGTAGCCGGTGGCGGAGAGCTGGCGCGGCCGCCCCGATTCATTGCGCACTTTCAAAACCGCGAACTTGACCGAGGCATCCAGCGCAACGTAGATCCACAGCTCCGAGTGAATCCCTTCCTCGCTGTGCTCGAACACGCTGTATCCAAACCCGTGCCGAGTGCAATAGGTGCCGCGCCGCACCTGGGTAGCGGAGTCGGCGACCAGAAGGAGCCGCTCTCCTCGTCGCGGAGATAGAACACCTCGCCGCCAGCATCGCTCACCGGATCGCCATGCCAGGGCGTGATGCGAAATTCATGCGCGTTCTCGCCCCAGGTATACGCCTGCCCGCTCTCCGTGATCACCGTCCCGAACTGCGGATTTGCGATCACGTTCGACCACGGAACGGGAGTCGATCGTGCCTGTCCCGTCGTGATGACGTACTCGCGTCCGTCCGTGGCAAAGCCGCCAAGCCCATTGTCGAAGAGGAGCGCCTTGGCCGGCGCCTCGACCGCACGCGCGGAGTCAGAGCGACGGACGAGCATGGACCCGGTGCGCGCAGGCGGCGGCTCGGGAGGCGCGCGACGGGTAACCTGGTCCGCGAAACTGCCTTTGCTGTCGGAGATGAATACTCGCGCGACGCTTTGCATCAGGATGCGGTCCTCGGCGGCGATCTGTTCGGCGCGACGGACGAATATGCCTCCGGGTCGATCGAGCACGTGGGCCTCGACACCCCCGGCGACCAATCCCATGATCTGGTCGTGCAGCAGTTGCCGGTAGCCCGAATGGTCCTCGTTCCAGATCATCAGGTCGACCGCCAGACCCTTCAGACGCCAGTAGGCATGCGCCTGCACCATTTGCCGAACCAGATCGACGTTGGTCGCATCGCTGATCTGCAGCAGGACTATGGGCAGGTCGCCGGAAATGGCATAACCCCATAGACCCGACTGCCCGCGCTGATTGCTGCGCAGAATCCCGGCTTCGGCGCGCAATGAGGCATTGGCGTAAAGCACCGAGCCGGCGAGACGGCCGAAAGCTGCGCGTCGGCTTCGCTCGCGTTGAGTTGCCTCAGCACCACGAGGCTGTGGGTCCAAGCCAGATCGAACACGCGATCGGCCAGATGCGGGTCCTGGTACTTCTCGACCAGCGCGAGCACGGCGTCGCGCGAGTCACCGACGCCGGTGACAATGTCGATGGTCGCGGATTCTCCCGCGCCGAGGGTCAGCCGCTGCCGAATGGCCACGATGGGATCCAGGACCGAGCCCGCACTGCCTGAGAGCGGCGCCGAATCGAGCATGGCCCGAGGGCAAGAACGCTCTTCCCGCGGCCGACGAATTGCATGCGGTCGGTCTCGTAGGAGCAGGCTTCGGCGGCGGCGCCATGCACCGCCATCAGATGAAACATCCACGGAGCCGGGTCGCTCGGCCCGCGCGGGCGACGGGTGCAAAGGATCGCGTGCCTCTTGTCCAGTATTTCCGTCTGCACGAAGAGATTGCCGAATGCCGGCGCCTGGGCATCGCTCGCCGCTGTCGCCAGCACGACTTCGGCATAGGTGGTGATTTCTATGCTCCGCCGTGTCCGTGCACGATTGGTGATGCGCACGCGTCGCAGCTCGATATCGTCTTCGGGCGATACCGTGATCTCGGTATGCGTATCGAAATCGTAGTCGCGACGGCGAAATTCGACGCGCCCTTCGGAAAAAATCACCTCGTAGCGCTTCGATGGCTTCAATGTGGGCTGGTGAGCAGTCGACCAGAACTCGCCGCTGGTCACATCGCGCAGGTAACAGAAGCTGCCCCAGTTGTCGCAAGTGCTGTCCTCGCGCCATCGGGTCACCGAGAGGTCCTTCCAGCGACTGCTGCCGCCACCTGCGTTGGTGACCATGACGTGGTATCGGCCGTTGGAGAGGAGCTGCACTTCCGGAATCGGCGTGTCCGGAGTGGCGAGGATGCGCATCGGCATCTCGGGAGATTCCTCCGCCGCGCGGATTTGTGAAAGCTCCGCCGCGTGCGCGTGCATAGCGGTTGCCCTTGGAACCCGCTCCTGGAGCAGCAGCATCGTCGCCTGGAACAGGGGTCGGATTCGAAGCGCCGCTGCATTGGGCGACCCAGCAGCAAATACGCCAGGGAAAGCAGGCTCATCCCCTGGTGATGGGCCATGAACGAGCGGATCACGGCATGCGTCTCGCCGCGCCGCAGTCGTGAAGGCGTGTAGTCGACCGCTTCGTAGAATCCATACTTGCCCGCCAGTCCCTCGGCAGCGAGCTGCTGCAGATTCGAACACGCCGCCTCGGGCGCGACCATCAGCGCCAGCGCGCGGAAGCGTAAGGTGCGATGACCAGATCCTCGCCCAGACCGCGCTTGAATCCCAGCCCCGGGACGCCGAACGCGCGGTACTGGTAGTTGAGGTGAACATCGACGGTGTTGTATCCGCACTCCGAAATGCCCCACGGCACGCCACGCTGGCCGCCGTAGGCGATCTGCCGATCGACCGCCGCCTTGCAGGTCTGGTCGAGCAGTGTGTTCTCGAAAGTCGGCATGACCAGCGACGGCATCAGGTACTCGAACATCGAGCCGCTCCACGACAGGAGAACCGGTGCTCCTCCGGAAGTCGTGAGCGTTCGTCAAGCGCGAACCAGCTCTCCTGCGACAATTTCCCCTGAGCAATGGCGACAAAGTTGGCGCAGCCTCGCCTCCGAGGCAAGCAGGTCGTGGTAGCTCGCATCCAGTCGACGATCGCCGACGTTGTATCCGATAGCCAGCTGGCGCCGCGCCTGATCGAAAGAAAGCCGTATTCCATTTGCGCGAGCTCTGATACTTGCGCCTCGAGATGTTCAAGGGTCGCCAGCCGGCTGCGCGCGTGGTCACGGCCTTCGTTGACGAGCGCCCGCAGCGCAAGACTCCGTTCACGCTCGGCCGGCGCCGAGGGCTGGTCGAGACGAAGGGAAGCGATTGCCGGCAGTTGCGTGTCGAGGCTGGCGACCTGGCGCAACGACGGAATGACCGCAACGCGCATCAGATCGCGCATTCCCGGCGAGTGAGCCGGTAGCGTCGCCCAGGGAACGAGCAGATGTAACTCCGGCGAGCGCCGCCCTCGCACTGCGCGACCAGCGCGCACCCACTCGAGAGCTTCGCCTGGAACGGTCGCGGCGCGTTCCGTGATTTCACGGGCTGCGCGGGCGAAAGCGACCAGCTCCTCCAGATGCGCATGCGCGCCGGCAAGCGTGAGCGGCATCGTGGTGGACGCGGATTTGAGCGCAGTCGCGAATTGTGTCAAAGCGGGGCGGCTGGCGTGGATGGGCCAGCGGTCTGCACCGCGATCCGCAAAGGTATCGCCCAAGCCCAGGAACAGTGACGGACCGATAATCGGCGCGTCGGCGATCTCGACCAGGGCCGCGCGCAAGGTCAGCAGATGGCCCGCGAGGTTCCCGCTGTCCACGGTCGAGATGTAGCGCGGCGTCAACGGCGTGAGCGACTGCGTGTCGTACCAGTTATGAAGTGGCCGCTATGTCGTTCCAGCGCCTGCATCGACCGCAGTGCATTGCCGGTCCGCTCGACGAGCTGGGCGGCCGTGATGTAGCCGAAGTCGTACGCCGTCACGTTGGCGAGAACGCGAGCCCCATATTGGTCGGAGACGTGCGATGAGCGACGGTTGCTACGGGATGTTCCTGAAAGTTGTCAGGCGGCAGCCAATGATCGTCGGGACCGACAAAGGCCTCGAAGAACGCCCATGTCCGGCGTGCGGTCTGTCGCAGGAAGAGCAACTGGTCAGCCGGTCAGTCTGGCGCTGTGGGGGCTCAGGGGCCGGCTTATCCACCAGGCGATGGCCGGCGAGGCGAGTCCACAACAGCAGTATGGGAAGTGCGGTGAGCAGCGCCGCGGGCATTGCAACAGCGGTGCCGATCGCTGCTGCGACCGCGACCACCGGCGCGACCCACATGAGCCGAAACGACGCGTTGAGGTCCGCTCGACCGCCGTTTGTCATTGCTTGGTCGGATTCTCGATCGACCTCCCGCGACGGACTCCATTCGAGGCAGCCTGCGATGAGTGAACAGCATCCGAACCAGCGTTCGCACAATCGCGTCGAGGCTGACATAGGCGTCGTAAGGCAGACACGCCAGCGTGAACAGCACCTGGCCGAAGTGCCGGCCCGCGGTGCGCATCGCCGCAACGACGTGCTGCGACAGCAGCACCTCGGGCGGTTTTCGCAACAGGCCAAACAGGGTGGTGACGACCGAAGGAACGACAAGAATGCCCAGCACCGTCAACGTCCAGAACCAGCCGCGCGGCAGCGCGATCCACCCGAGCACCAGCAGCAACGTCAACGCGGCCGGGACGAGACTTCGTCGTAGATTGTCGAAAATTTTCCACCGCGATAATGCCGACAGTGGATTCCGATGAAGGCGCGCATCGGCGCCCGGGACGCGTGGCAGATCCAGCGGGCGACCTGCCAGTCGCCGCGTATCCAGCGATGCTGCCGACTGACGTCCGCGCTGAAGCGCGAAGGAAAATCCTCGTATAACTGCACATCGCTGAACAAGCCTGACCGGGCGTAACATCCTTCCAGAAGGTCGTGGCTCAAGATCCGGTTCTCGGGCAAGCGATTCGTCAAGGCGCGCTGGAAGGCATCGACATCGTAGATGCCCTTGCCGATGAACGATCCTTCGCCGAACACATCCTGATAAACGTCGGAGACGGCTCGCGTATACGGGTCGATACCCGGCTCGCCGCCAAAAAGTCCGCGCGTATCGGGACCGGTTGGTGCTGGGCAGGCTCGCCGCGACGCGCGGTTGAAGGATGCCGTAACCGCGGGTCACCAAGGCAGACCCGGGGTCTCCGGCCGCGGCGTCGAATCGCGGATCGATTCAGCGGGTGCGCCATCGCGCCGACGAACTGATGCGCGGAGTCGCGCGGCAATTGCGTATCGGTGTCGAGCGAGATGACGTACTTCACCCCGATAGCAATGCCGTATTGCCGACGACAAGCGAAAACGCATTGCCGGTACCACGCAGAAGCGCATTCAAGTCCGCGAGTTTTCCGCGCTTGCGCTCAAAACCCATCCACACCCGTTCTTGCGCATTCCATCGACGCGGGCGATGGAACAAGAAGAACGGACCCTGTTGGGCGCCGTCCGGTTCCGTCCGCCGCGTCACCCGCGGCGTCGCCCGACGCTTCGCCGTACTTTCGTTGAGCTCCTCGATGCCTTCTGCGCGCGAGCTGCAACAGCGATGCGTCCTCCGGCAGCACTTCCTGGTCTGCGTCACGGAAATCCGTCAGCAGGCGCGAAATGCAGCTTGCGGTCGCGATTGGCGAGAAAACGAACTTCCAGCGCCTCGGCCAGATCGCGACGACGTCCGCGGCGCTGGTGAGCATGGTCGGGACCACCACCAAGGTTTGCGACGCGGACGGAATTCCCTCGGAAAATCCATCACGCGGCAACGGATGCGGCTTCACCATCATCTGCGCCATCCAGTTGACCAGCTCGACGGCGATCTGACTCGATGCGATCAGCGCAAGAATGCCCACCGCGGCCAGCAGCCATTCGCGCGCGCCATCTCCATACGCCCTGAGGAGCAACCCGCCGGCCAGGCTTGCGGTAAGCAGTGCGATCGTGCCCAGATAGTAGAAAGCGGATGCTCGCGGCCGGCCCGCCAGACGTTTTCTTCAATGGCGGCAGGCGGACCTGCGCGATTCGTTCGAGATTCGGTAGACCCTTGTCGATCAGATGAAACCCCACGTGCGCCGCGGGATCGTCGCCGCTCGACCTCGCCGCGCTTTCGCGCGCGAGCTGAGCGCCCTGTCGGCCACTTCGCCTTCGAGACAGGAGCCGATCTTGGCCAGGCGTTCGACGACGTGCCGGTAACTGATCGCGCGTGGCGAAATCCATCCGGCCATAGACGCCGCGCAGGATCCTGCCGCAATGTCCGCTCGACGATCGCTGTTGCTCTCGGCGAATTCGCGCCAGTCGATCGGCACCGAGCATGCGCAAACTGCCGATGCTGTTGGAGATGGAGACCTGATCGGCGGCCTGTTGCTGATTTCCCGATTGCACCAGCTGCTCGATCGTGCGATTCGATTCGGCGAGCCGCTGCTCGACCCACGTCAGCGGCAGTGCAAGCGCAGGGCTCTGTCCCTGCAAGCGCCTCGCCAATTCCGGAAACGAACGGGGTCGTCATCGGCGGATCTGACCGCGCCCATGTCCGCAACGACGAGGATCAGACTCTTGGGATCTCTTTCGGCAATTTCGGTCATCTCGTCGGCCCACGCGTCGGCAAGATTCCGATCCTCTCTGCCGGAGGCAATGCGCGCGCCGACGCGGCGCAGATTTTCGATCAAGGCCAGTCGCAGCATGATCGGAATTGCCCACAGCTCTCCGAGCTGCAGCGCGCTGACCGTCTGATAAGCCGCCACAAAACGGCTGAGACTTTCGCGGCGTCGACGCGAGCGTCGCCGTGCGAAGATGGTCTGCAGCGCGATGTCATACACGCGCGGCAGGCCGGCCGAGGGCCCACGGGCCAACCGGGAAGCTTCGCGGCTGTAGCCCTTAGGCAGGTGGCGCTTGGCCGTGCGGATCTGCTCTTCGATCAGGTACAGGTTGTCGAGCAACCACTCGCCGGCGGGCGTCAGCCGGTGGTTTGCCGCGACCGCCTCGCTCAGCAGATCGCAGACGCCGAGCAGCTTGCTTTCGTTGTCGGCCAGTCGAGCCAGAAGCTGGTCGGGTCCACGCCGTTCGGTCAACTGATGGGAAGCCGCGAGGATCCCTGCCGTGCTGTTCCATCTGGTCGGCGCTGAATAGCTCCGATCGCAGCGGCAACTCGTCGGCAGGCTGGGATCGCCGCCGCGCGCTCTTGCGAATCCGCGTGGCGATGTCGATCAGGTATTCCTGAACCGTCGCGTCTCTGGCGTTCATTTCACGCGCCGCCTTGCAACCAAAACGTAGTTCCTATCGATCGCACGGTGGCCGGGATTCGCTTACTGCCGATGAGAACGCTGTGGAAGAGCATCGAGTGCCGCACGAACGGCACTGAAGGCCGACAATTCGGCCAAGGGCAATGAAGTTAACATCTGCTAATGCTTGCGCCACGCCAAATCGACAAACCGTACCGCGACTTTGCGCGTCGCCGCGCCACGCCAAATCTGGTGGCCAAGGGCAATGTGAACTCACCGACACAAGGATTTTCAGTCCTCTGCTCTACCAACTGAGCTACTTGGCCAAGCGGCGCATTTTACCAGATCGATCCTCGCCCGACCTAAGCCTCTATCGCTTGCAATCGCCGCAAGAAATACCAGCATTTCGTTCAATGTCTGATCCGGCGCTTCCTCCGCCGGGAAATGGCCGCAGGGCAGCGCGCGACCCGAGACATCATCAGCAACGCGCTTCCAATCGTCGATAGGTGGAACAGCCAGATCTGATCACCCCTTTTCGCCCCAGTAGGACGAGCATGGGGCAGCGGATGCGGGCTGCGCCGTCGGCAGCGTTACGTGGTCGAGGTCGATGGTCGCCGCCGCGCGGTAGTCCTCGCAGGTGGCGTGAACGGTTGCCGGAACGGCGAAGCAGCGCTCGTATCTCGGCCAGCGCGCGAGGATCGAAATGCTGCAATCCGGAGGACCAGCCGCCGAGTTTGCGCCGCAGGTAATACGAGGTGTCGGCACCGATCAGACGCTCAGGCAGATCGAATGGCTGGATCAGGAAGAAACCAGTGGTAGTACGCCGTCGCAAATGCCTGATCGGTGCGCGCAAACATCAGCCGGGTAGGCGAAATGTCGAGGACGACCAGCCGCTGCACTTTGTCCGGGTGGTCCAGCGCCATGCGATGGGCAACCCTGCCCTCCTCGATCGTGACCGGCGACGGCGAACCGCGCAAAACCCGAGCGCCTGCATTACCTCGACCTGGTCCTGCGCCATCGCGCGTTTCGAATAGCTGAGATGCGACGTGCCGCCCTCCGGCTTTTCGGAGTCGCCGTATCCGCGCAGGTCGGGACAAACGACCGTGAACCGCTGCGCCAGCCGCGGCGCGATCTTGTGCCACATCGCGTGCGTCTGCGGATAGCCGTGCAAGAGCAAGCAGCGGCGGCCCGCTCGCCCCCCGTGACCAGATTGATCTCGGCGCCCGCTGTCTTGATCCGGCGCGAAACGAAGTTCGCGAACAGAGGCGCCATCATCAGCCCAGGCGTTCGTCGCTACGCGTCTCGGGAACGGCGCGTCACTGCGCGCGATCGGCGATCGCATCGGCCATCGCCGATTCGGCGCCCATACCCACCGACGCCGCCGCGGCCATGAGATCTTTCCACGTCTGGTCGTCGATCGCGATGCCCTCGCGCTGCGCCTGCGGCCGGGTCGCGCGCTCGACCTCCCCGGAAGCAATACCGGCGCTGACCCGTTACGCGTCGGAGGGGATGCCTTTACCCACTCGACAAATCGCGCGACTTCGCGCGAGACCGTGCCCGTCGGAATCGTAGACCGCTGGAGCGATATAGATCGACAGCATGTTGTTGCGCAGCACGCGTGTCGTCGGGATCCGAGCTTCTGCCGGTCGAGATCGCGCCCGCGAGCAAGTCGACGATGATCGACAGACCGGAGCCTTTGTGCGCGCCCACCGTCAGCAGCGCGCCGCCGTCGTAGAAATCCTTGGGCTCGCGTGGTCGGCTTGCCACTGCTTGTCGATGATCCATCCGGGCGGACACGCTGCTCGCCGCTTGTTGCTGGCGACAAATAACTTTCCTTCGGCAACCATCGAGGTGGTCACATCCAGGATTACCGGGTCTCCGCCCGCGACGGGACGCCGACGGTGATCGGATTGGTCGAAAGTCGGCGGTCGCTGCCGCCGAAGGGCGCCACCCGCTGCGCACCCGAGGTGTTGAGGAAATGGAGCGACACCTGGCCCTCGGCGGCCGCCAGTTCGGCCCAGTCGCCCACGCGCCCCAGGTGGCCGCAATTGCGCAGCCCGACCATCGCGATGCCCGTCCTGGCCGCCTTGGCCGTTCCGGTCTCGCCGGCGAACTCGCCCACCACCTGACCGAAGCCGCGATTGCCGTCGATGATCGCGATGGTGTCGCTTTCGAAAACGATCGATGGCGACTGATTGGGTCTCAGCCAGCCGCTGCGCATCCATTCGAGATATTTGCCGACGCGGATGACCCCGTGCGAATCGTGTCCCGACGAGGTTCGAGTCGACGAGCCGGCGCGCGACCATGCGTCGCTTCCGTGCGCGTCGCAACCGCCGCCGGCGCGCATGATCGCGCCAACCAGGTCGACGAGCTTCGGCGCTGCGACGGTCCGCACGGTCAGTGCATCTCCGGCTCTGCGGTCGGCGCGGTGCCTTCGAGAAAATCGAAGTCACAGCCTTGATCGGCCTGAGTGATGTGCTGCTGATACAGCGCGCCGTAGCCGCGCTCGAAGCGCGGCGGCGGCATTTTCCACTCGGCGCGACGGCGGGCAAGCTCGGCGTCGCTGATCTTCAACTCCAGGCGGCGCTCCGCGACATCGAGCTCGATCACGTCGCCGTTCTGCACGAAAGCCAGCGGCCCGCCGGCGAACGATTCCGGCGCCACGTGCAGCACGCAGGCGCCGTAGCTCGTTCCGCTCATGCGCGCGTCGGAGATGCGCAGCATGTCGCGGACTCCCTGGGCGAGAATCTTTTCGGTATCGGCAACTGTCCCCATTCCGGGCATGCCGGGGCGCCAAGCGGACCCGGCGTTCTTCAGCACCAACACCGAGTCCGGCGTGACGTCGAGCGCGGGATCGTCGATGCGCGCCGCCATGTCGTTGTAGTCTGCGAACACCACCGCGCGCCCGGAATGCTTGAGCAGGCGTGGCTCCGGCGGCCGGCGGGCTTGATCACGGCGCCGTTCGGCGCAAGATTGCCGCGCAGCACCGCGAGGCTGCCGACTCGCCACCAAGCGCCTTGTCGCGAGGCAGTATCACGTCGTCGTTGAACACTTCGGCGCCGGAGACATTTTCACCCAGCGTTCGTCCGTTGACGGTGCGCGCGTCCAGCGTCGAGCTTGTCGCCGATCGTCGCCAGCAGCGCCCGCAAGCCCGCCGGCGTAGAAGAAATCCTCCATCAAATACTTGCCTGCCGGCCGGATGTTCGCGACCAGCGGCGTCGTGCGCGCAAGCGCATCGAGATCGATCGAGCGTCAGCGGCATGCCGGCGCGTCGTGCCAGGGCGATGAGGTGCACGCAGCGCATTGGTCGAGCCGCCGATGCGCAAGCACGGTGGTAATCGCGTTGTCGAACGAAGCCGCGGTGAGGAAGTCGCGCGGTTTCAGGTCTTCCCACACCATGTCGACGATCCGGCCGGCCGGTGTCGGCTGGCCATCGCTGCGCGTGACGCGAATCCGCTGCCGGAATCGACGCGGCGCCCGGGCAGCGTGAATCCCAGCGCCTCGGCTTGCGGAGGTCATGGTCGATGCCGTGCCCATGGTCATGCAGTGGCCGGGCGATCGCGCGATGCCGTCTTCGATTTCGCTGCCATTGATCCTCGTTGATGTTGCCGGCGCGCAGCTCGGCCCAGTATTTCCAGACGTCGGAGCCGCTGCCCAGCGTCTGGTCGCGCCAATTGCCGCGCAGCATCGGGCCGGCCGGGCAGGTAGATCGCCGGCAGGTTCATGCTGATCGCGCCCATGAGCAGGGCCGGCGTGGTCTTGTCGCAGCCGCCCATCAGCACCGCGCCGTCGGCCGGATACGAGCGAAGCAGCTCCTCGGTTTCCATCGCGAGCAAATTGCGATAGAGCATCGTGGTCGGCTTCTGAAACGGCTCGGACAGCGTGATCGCCGGCATCTCGACCGGAAACCCGCCTGCCTGCCATACGCCGCGCTTCACCTCCTCCGCGCGCTGCGCGAAAGTGCGTGATGGCAGGGTTGATGTCGCTCCACGTGTTGATGATCGCGATCACCGGCTTGCCGGCGTAGTCGGCACGCGAGTAACCCATCTGCGCCGTGCGCGAGCGGTGTCCGAACGATCGCATGTCGTTCGACGCCGTACCAGCGGTGCGATCGCAGCTGCTCGGGTTTTCTGCGGCGCGCGGTCATGGATGGCTCCCTCACCAAAACTTGCCTGCTGAAGTGCGCGGTCTGCGCCGGCGGCACCTTCGCCGCGGGCGCGACCTGAAGAGAGCGGCATTATAGCGATAGGTCGTGCGCCGGGCGACGCGATGTGTAGCCCGCGCGACCTTCAGGCCGTTTGCCGCGTGGGGCAATCGCGCTATAGTGGCTTGACGAGGCGCACAGTCGTTGGACGCGTTGCCGTTGCAGACAGGAGCTCCGCGATGGTCACTCAGCGAATCTTGAATTCGGCCTTCACTCGTCCGCTGCGCGGATGGTTGCTTGCTGCCTTGCTCGGTTCCGCCGCTGCGGAGCGCAGCGGATCCGCCGAGTGTCGCAACCCCGCCATCGACCCCCAGGCCTTCTTCGCCGCGATCGTCACCGTCCAGGCACGCGCGTTGCCCGACGCGCGCAGCGCCGCAACGCTGGGCACCGAGCGCGCCGGCACCGGCATGGTCATCGGCAAAGGCGGCTTGATTCTCACGATCGGCTACCTCATCGTCGAGGCTGACGATGTCAGAGATCATCGATGACGAGGGCCACGTGCGTCCTGCGCGGGTCGTTGGCTATGATCACGCAGCACCGGTCTCGGGCTGATACAGCCGATCGCGCCCTTCGATGTCACGCCATTGAAGCTGGGTGACTCCGGCAAGCTTGCCGAAAGCGATCCCGTGTTGATCGTCAATCATGGCGGGCGCGACGAGGCGACGCGCGCCGTCGTGGTCGTCGCGCCGGCCGTTCACCGGCAGCTGGGAATATCTGCTCGATCAGGCGATTTTTACTTCGCCTCCGGCGATGAACTGGAGCGGCGCCGCGCTGATCGGCACCGATGGATCGCTGCTCGGCGTCGGGTCGCTGATCGTGCGCGATGCGTCGGAAGGCAGATCCGCACCTGCCGGGCAATATGTTCGTTCCGATCGACGCGCTGAAGCCGATCCTCGCCGACCTGATCAAGACAGGCCGGCGCGCTGGGCCCGCACGGCCGTGGCTCGGCTTGTCGGCGGATGAGATCCAGGGGCGGCTGGTCGTCGGCCGCGTGTCGCCCGAAGGGCCTGCCGACCTGGCGGGCGTGCAGAGCGGCGATATCATTCCTCGCCGTCGGCGGCGAGAGGGTGCGTTCGCAAGCCGAGTTCTATCGCAAGGTCTGGGGACGCGGTGCGGCCGGAAGCGAGATCCCGTTGCGCGTACTGCAGGGCATCGACGTCCGCGAGATCAAGGTCCGCTCGATCGATCGCATGGATTATTTTCGCCAGAAACCGACTCTTTGACCCGGCTCATTGACCAGCCTATTGACCAACTCATTGACCAACATGTAACCAAGATGTCGCCGCGGCGGCGACATCGATCGCGCGAACGACCGAAACCGGCAAGCTCCTTGGCTCAGGCTTGGGCTCCGGTAGAATGCGCCGTTCCAGTTCCAAGCGACGGCGTCGCACCTGCGGCACGTGGCCACGTCCTTCATCGGTTCCATGGCCCCTCTACGCCGCCACCATCTTTGTCAGCGCGTTTCTGCTGTTCCTGGTTCAACCGATCATGGCCAAGCAGATTCTGCCGTGGTTCGGTGGGTCGGCCAACGTGTGGACCACGTGCCTGGTGTTCTTCCAGACGACGCTCCTGCTCGGCTACGCCTACGCCGACCTGGTCGTGCGCCGAACATCTGGCGCGAACTCAGTTTCGAATCCACGTCGCGTTGCTGGCCTTGAGTTGCATCGTGCTTGCCGATCGTGCCCGGCGCTCAATGGAAGCCGATTGGGAACCGAGAGCCCGTCGCTGCTGATCCTCGCCTTGCTCGCCGCGACCATAGGCCTGCCGTATTTTCTGCTGTCGACGACGAGTCCGCTGGTCCAGGCGTGGTCTGCGCGAAGCTTTCAGGTAAGAGTCCTTACCGGCTATTCGCGCTGTCGAACCTGGCATCGATGCTCGCGCTGCTCGGCTATCCCATCGGGCTCGAGCCCTGGGTCACGACACGATTCAATCCTACGGATGGTCCGCTGGCCTACGTAGTATTCGCGCTTGCTGTACGCTGCGTGCGCTTGGTTCAGCGTGCGAGCCGCACGCCGCGGAACGGAACCGGCACATCAACAGAATGCCTCGCCGGAAGATGCGGCGCCGCCAGCAGGAACGCGGCAATTGCTGTGGGCCGCGCTCGCGGCAACGGGTTCGTTTCTGCTGCTCGCCGTCACCAATCACCTGTGTCAGAACATTTCGTCGATTCCGCTGTTGTGGGTGGTGCCGCTTTCGATCTATCTGCTCACGTTCATTCTCTGCTTCGACGGCCGGGGCTGGTACCGCCCGGAGCTCTTCGCCTCCATGCTGGCCGCGGCCCTGGGCGTCATGGTCTGGACGCTTGCCGACCGCAGCCTCGCTCACAAGCTCGAGCTGCAGATCGGCGTGTTCTGTGTGGGACTTTTCTCGCCTGCATGTTTTGCCACGGCGAACTGGCGCGGCTCAAGCCGGCGCCGCGCTATCTGACGCGCTTCTACCTGATGGTTTCCGCCGGCGGCGCGCGTCGGTTCGGCGCTGGTTGGCCTGGTGGCGCCGCTGGTTTTGCCCGCGTACTTCGAGCTTGCGTTCGGCGCTGGCCGCGTGCGCGGCGTTGCTCGCATACCAGGTGCGCCGCGGTCATCCGGTCTTCGTCGCACTGGCGATCGTGGCAGTTGCTGTTCACCGTCGGCGCCGGTGCATGGGAAATCCAGGAGTTCTTCGACGGAACGCTGCTCGCCACCCGGAATTTTTACGGAGTACTGCGTGTGCAAGCTCTACGGTGCCGAGACGAGCCGGCACCGATCGTTGATGCACGGAACGATACTTCACGGCAGCCAGTATCTCGAGCCCGATCTCGCGCGCCGGCCGACGACTTACTACACGCAGACCTCGGGCGTCGGACGCGCGCTCGAATCCATGCATCCGACCACCCGCCCGCTCAAGGTCGGAGTGATAGGGCTCGGGGCGGGAACGCTTGCGACCTACGGCAGCAAAGGCGATATCTACCGCTTCTACGATATCAATCCGGCGGTGATCGTCATCGCCAATCGTGACTTCAGCTATCTCAGGGACAGCGACGCGACCATCCAGACGCCGCTCGGCGACGCGAGGCTGAATCTGGAGCGCGAGGCGCCGCAGGGTTTCGATCTACTCGCCATCGACGCCTTTTCGAGCGATTCGATACCGGTTCATCTGCTGACGCACTGAAGCGCTGGCCGTCTATCGTCAAGCACATGAAGCCCGGCGGTATCATCGCCTTCCACTTGACCAATCGTTTTCTCGACCTGATCCCGGTCGTCAAACAGCTCGCCGACGCGCATCATTTGTTCGCCGTTCTCGTCGCCGATGAAGGCGACGAAGGCGATCGCGAGCCGCAGCGACTGGGTGCTCTTGTCGGACAGCGAGGCTTCGCTCCAGGTGCCGCAGATCGCCGAGGCCGCGTTCGGAGATCAAGCGCGCGCGTGAACTTGCGGCTCTGGACCGACGACTTCAAACAATATCATCCAGATTCTCAAGATAGTGCCGAATTCATTCGGCCATGAATGCGCTTCACGAGGTACTTTGAACAAGCCAGACATCCGGCCCCTGCGCGCATCGCCTGCCACGCGCACCGTCGAGATCGTCGATCAGACTCGACTGCCCGGCGAGCTGAAAATCATCTCCTTGTCGAGTGTGAGCGAAGCCGCTCGGGCCATTCGCACCATGCAGGTCCGTGGCGCGCCATTGATCGGCGCGACTGCCGCCTACGGTTTCGCGCTCGCTCTGCATGCGGATCCGTCCGACTCGAGCTCTGCGTCACGCCTATGCTCTGTTGCTCGATACCCGGCCGACCGCGGTCAACCTTCGCTGGGCGCTCGACCGCGTCAACGCGGTAGTAAGCCCGCTCGCGCCTTCTGTCGCGCGCGGAAGCAGCGTGGAACGAAGCCGACGCGATCGCCGCCAGAAGATGTGGAGACAAATCTCGCGATCGGTCGACATGGCGCTGGCGCTGATCGAGCGCCTGGCGGCCGCCGGCCGCAATCCCGGTGCAGACCCTGACGCATTGCAATGCCGGGGCGCTGGCGACACTCGGGGTGGGGCACCGCGACGGCGCCGATCTATGTCGCGCACGGCGCGAACATTGCCGTTCACGTCTGGGTCAGCGAGACGCGTCCGCGGATGCAAGGCGCAAGGCTGACAGCGTGGGAGTTGCGCGCGAGCACAGGTCCCCATACCTTGATCGTCGACGCCGCCGGCGCGGTGCTGATGCGACAAGGTCGCGTCGACCTGATCCTGGTCGGTGCCGATCGCGTCGCGGCCAACGGCGACGTATGCAACAAGATCGGCACCTACGAGAAAGCGTTGGCCGCGCAGGATAACGGAGTGCCGATGTACGTCGCCAGTTCCGTCCGAGCACGATCGACTGGACGCTCGCCGACGGCAGCGCGAATGCCGATCGAGGAGCGCGATCCGGGAGAAGTTCTTCACGATGGCGACGGCGAGGCGGTGGCCCACCGGGAACGGCCGGTGACGAACCCGCGTTCGACGTGACGCCGGCGCGACTTCTCACCGGACTCATCACCGAGCGGGGCATCTGGTCGCGCCACGGCCGAGGGTCTCGCCGAGATGTTCCCGGAGCGTCGCGCGTGACCGAGCTCGCCCTGCGCGCCGGGATCATCGCCACCGCGGTTCGAATGAATGAGCGCCGCATCAACAGCGGCAAGTCCGGCAATGTCAGTGCGCGGACCGAAACGGGTTTTCTGATCTACGCCGACCGGCCTTGCTTACGAATCGATGCGGCCGGAAGACATGCATCGCGGTGACCGCCTCGCTGGCGCTGCAAGCGGGCCGCGACCGTCCGTCGTCAGAGTGGCGTTTTCATCGTGACATCTACGTCGACCGGGCACGACGCTGGCGCAATCGTCCACGCGCATTCGCCGTTCGCCACGACGCTGGCTTGTCTTGGGCGAGGCATTCCGGCGTTTCACGCTACATGGTCGCCATCGCCGGCGGCGAAAGACATTCGCTGCGCGCCGTACGCGACGTTCGGCACCCAGGAGCTCTCCGACAGCGCGCTCGCCGCGCTCATCCGGCCGGCGCGCACGGCCTGTTGCCGCCAATCACGGAATGATCGCGGTAGACGCCTCGCTCGAAGCTGCGCTGGCCTGGCAATCGAGGTTGAGTGGCTGGCCGAGCAATATTGGAGGGCGCTGCAAATCGGTGCGCCAAACCCGTTATCGGACGCCGGAAATGGATATCGTGCTGGAAAAATTCAAGAACTGCGCCCAACGGGTAACCTGAATGCGTTCGTCGCGGTGGTGAGCCCGATGGTTAGCGAAACTGAGCAAGTTTGAACCCCCAAAACCGCAGGTAATGAGTGCAGCTTCGGCCTAGGCGCTTCGGCGACCAGCGCAAGTCATTCATTCCAATTCCATTCTTCGAAACTCGCGTCCGATGTCCGGGACGAGTGCTGAGTTCTACAACCGCATTGCGCCGCTCCTGATTTTTGCGCGTGGCAGGGTAGAGCCTGGTTACGGGGTGTACCGCGTGCCCGGTGTCGACTTAAATCACGCTCGGGTTGCCGCTGTGTGGGGCGATTTCGCCCGTTAGAGGAAACTCTACGGCTGTTTCACAAAAAGCCGCAAGATATTCTCACCGGATGTTTTAGCGATCGACCAGGCCAGAATACGACAGTTTACTGGCGAGTTCCTAATCCATTTGTCGATGAATTCACACTTCGCCAATGATAATGCAGACGAAGTCGCAAATATTCCGGCTAAGATTATGAAACATAAACAGTTTGATATCCATAGCAACGCTGCATGCTCTTCAAGGATACCCTGAGAGGGAATCTATCATGAGCCCCAAGTCACTTCTTGTGCCGCTAGCGCTGTCCTTTCGTGCCCCTCGCACTCGTTATCGCATGCAGGTTTCATCAGCGGAGATGTCGAACTCAACGGACGTTTTCCAACTCCCTGACGTCGGTTCGTCATCGATCGTCTCGAACCTGAGCTGAAATCGACGTCACTGGCTCCGGCGGCCATCGATTTAAGCACGGCGACTGGTTGGTTCGGCCTGTTCTGGCCCCTGATGCCGTGGCCCGGGCGCACAACATCTACCTCGATCTCACAGCCATTCCATTTCACTTTATAATGGGAGACTTCACGTTCCCTGGCAAATGGTGTATCGAACCTCGATTCGGTCGACGCCTTCCTGCACCGACAATACCTGTACTGACGCGTTGAGCTCGACATTGCAAGGGTCGTTTCGGGCCCGGGATTTTCGACGACGGCATTCACTGGAACGTGGTCCGCTTGTTTGTAGCCGCACTGCGCTGGGACAATGGTGCATCAGCAACGCTACTGGCAACTGGACTGTTTTGGCTGGATCCTCCAGCAGAGACCTGCGGCAGCGCCCGAGCCCGGAAGCGTTGCCCTGCTCGGCCTTGCACTCGGCGCTCTCGGATTCGTGCGTCGTCGCCGTAAAGTCAGCGCATCCCGCAGCTTCCCATTGAACGATGGGCCGACCGCCGCCGGTCGGCCTATTGTCTTGTTGTAGGCGCACGGATTCGTGGTTGACGTCTTTGAATCGAGCATTGCTACCCACTGACTCGCCGTAACGTATTAGCGCTCGAAGCGAGCAGCTGATCACGTTTGCTTCACTAGCTTTGGAGTCGACCCGAGCCTTGCACGCCTCTTAATGGGCGAACGCTAGCCGTCAGTCCCTAGTCTTGAGATCGCGATCGCGATGCAAGTGTCCTCCAGCCAGAGTGCGTGACCGACTGTTTGGCGATTAGCGGATGGCTTTCGCGTTGGCGAATCGATCCTACAGATCCACATTCTGTACGTACCAAAACTCCGCCCGCTGGTACGCCGTCCGCGCCTGTCTTGTCGCGAGGTGCCCGCTTCTTGCTTTGCCATGAGCATAGCACCGCCATACACTTTGGCGCCCGGCTACTATGCCCTTGGCGATAGCTCCGGTCAGCGCCAGCGATGGCGACGGCGTTGCGTCGCTGGCAGACGTCGTTAACCACGGTGCTGGCTCGATGCCACGTGTGTCTTCATGGCAACAACCTCGTTCGCCCGTCTTGCTGGCGCTGATTTGGCTGGTCGCCATGGCGAACTTCCCGGCGGCAGCCCACCGGCCGAGTCCACGCGCAGCCGGTAGCCATCAACTCGAACCCGTCACGGCTACGGGCACTGGTGGCAGAGCTGACCGCGTAATAACCGAAGTTGACGGGTGTCACGCCCAGATACTTTCGGCTAAGACTCGACCGTGCGAGGGTCGTGCTGCAGCTGATCTGGCGCTGGTCTCAGACACCTCTAAGCAATGGTCTCGCGCATCAACGCCGCCGGGACCGTCGCAGGGAACTCGGTCTCACGTCAGCCGGCCTTTAGCAGTATCGCTTCAGCTGGATAGCGCGATCCCGCGCCAACCCCACAAGCCAAGACGAAGAAGACTGTCTCCGGCGCGCCCGCTGTCTACCTATAAGGACTTTTTCCAGCAGGGTCGTGGCGCGAGTGGCGGCCTGTGCGTGGTTCGATGACGTCGCTCGGCAACACACGCGTTGACCGCCGCCGCTGACTCCGACCTCGCTCGAGATCGAGCATGCCGATTAGCGTCGATGATGGACGCTATCGCTTCACGACGGTTCATCCCCGGACGCGAGCAACCATTGACGATCGCATGTCGCATCGCCGCCTGCCGGCGCTGAACTGACGTGGCCGCGGGCCCCATCACGAAACACCTGTTCTTGTCATACCCATCAGGTTCAACGGACACGCGCCGGCAGCTTCGATCCTTTCAACGCTGCCGCGATCAATGACGGAATTTGAACCCACGCAAGTTGGACCCTATTACCGTGGAAGTCTCCTACGGCCAGCAGCTACCCGCGATAACGGTGGCGTGCAGCACCACTGTTCTTGCCGGCTGCGCGGGCAGTGGGATGACGCGAACGGTTGGAGCGTGCAGCTCGGACGTCGCCAACCCCCTACTAGCTGCGACTTCGACTCCATGGGGATCTCGCCACGCCGCTGGCGTCCGCTGGCTGGATACGACACGCTCGGTAACGAGTACCAAATTTGTTCGATTACGTTGCCGAGCATCGGCGCGCGCGGACTGGGCGGGGCTCGCCTACGTCGGCTGGGACACGCCCGGAGCAATGGCTACAACGCCCCGTGGGTCTCCGGTCATCGAACCCGGCCACAACTTCGGCCTGCGGCATGTGGATCGGTCGGCTGTGGCGCGCAGGTGCTCGGCGGAAGTTGGCGGCGTTTCGTGAGCATGGCGATCCATTCGACGCGACGGGCAAGATTCGCCAGATGCGTTTCAACGCGATGCAAAAAGGCAGAGGCTGAACCCGGATTCCGTCGACGTCGGTCAAGATCGCCACATCGTCGGGAACCCAGACGTACCAGCTTGCGCCACTGGAAACCGGCAGTCGGGTCGAATCTGGCGCGGGATCGCGATCCCTGGCCAGCTCCAGCTGACGCGCACCTGCTGGAGCTGAGTTTCGCCAGTCCCACTCGGCTTCGATAGCCCTGCTTTCTGCTGAGTGCCCGTCCGGCGCGCAGATTCGCGTGGCCGCGCGCATTCGGCAGCACCACGAGCGGCAACGACGCGATGCTGAAATACCTGACATGCACGCCGGGTTCCGGCGGCGGCTTCGATCGACGCGATATTGATGCAGGCAGACGTACGCTCGACAGCACCACACGGCGATGACGATCAACGTCGTCAGCGCGACGCCGGGGCATCCGGTCTGTTGATCGTCCGCTCGCCATGGGCGGCAAGACTTCGACTGACGACGTACTGACGTTGTTGGGCTCCCTGAACCCTCCAGCAGGTAGGAGCGGGCGCCACTTTCACCGCGTCAGTAGGCTGGACTGCAGCCGACGGGAAGCGAATTTCACCGATGGGGGCGACGACCATCAGCATTGCGGTTGCAGTGGCGCCAGCTGGCGTCTGAAAGCAGCAGTCATCGCGCCGCGCGCGACGACTGTCAGTACCACCTTGAGTCGCGTGGTGCGCATAGCATTTGTCGGTGAGCTACAGTGGCGACGCAGCCAATATCTTTTCGAATCCAGCGCCGTCCTACTCGCAGTCTGGTCAATTCCATTCGAGCGAGACTCAATGCCGCTCTCGCGAGCAATGGTGGCGTGGCGAGCGCATCACAGCACCTGGTAGTGCCGGCGCCCCGGTGAGCCCCGGTCATCGAGTCGAACGTGCCGGCATCACCGTGGGTATTGGCGGCGGCCGGGGCTTGATGGCACCGCCAACAGTTTCCTGGATTGGGCCCAGATCACATTCAACGGCAGCAAGACCATCGATCACGTCGTCGCTCATACGGTGCAGGATAACTGGCAGAACTCCGATCGAACCGTCCGACACTAGCGACACTACCCACATGGGGATTGACGAACTCCACCGTGCAGGGCTGGAACGCACCGCCTGGGTCACCCTGGCACGGTCAGCGGCAACCAACCCGGTCAAGCGGACCGTCAATTTCGCGGCCTATACAACCGGGATCGCATTCGGCATCAATGATCAGCCAATGCGCTGCAACGCTCTACTCCCGCATCACCGAAGTTCGAGGGTGCCTGGCGTCAATTCGCCAACCAGCCAAATCAACGTTGCTCTGGCGGCAATGGTGGCGCGTGGCGAGCGCTGCCGTGAGCACACTTAGCGCCAGTTTCGGTGGCTCCCGGTCAGATCAACAATGAGCGTGCTTGGCATCAATTGGGGCAATGCGCAGGCGGCTGCCGATGCCGCCCTGATCGCCGCTTCTGATTGGGCCCAGATCACATTCTGAATGGCAGCAAGACCATCGGATCACGTCGTCGTCTATACGGTGCAGGATAACTGGGCGAATCCAATCGAACCGACCGATACGAGATGACATTCACCCAATGGGGATTGACTGAACTTCTACCGGTGTAGGGCTGGAACCGGCATCGACTGGGGTCACCTCTGGGCAGCGGTCAGCGAAGTAACCTGGTCAAGCGGACCGTCAATTTCGCGGCCTACAACCGACCATTCGCATCAACGTCACTGCCGCGCTCAACTCCTACTCCCGCATCACCGAAGTCGCGGCCTGGGGGAACCAACCAGAGATCGGTCGACCAAGAGCGCTCGCCTCGCATCGTACTGGCGCAATGGCGGCTTCGCCATGGCACTGGCCTGGCTTGCCGCAGAGACCCGAAACGGCGCGGCAAGTGGCGGCTTCAGCCCGCACTTGCTAGGCTGGCGCCACAGTTCGGACTGTAGAGCCGTGTCTCGCTTGAGACCACCAAACAGCGAAGGTGACGAGGCAAAGCCGGGCCGAGTAGCCGGGCAACGGCTAACGCATATCGCTCGTCGTGTCATCGCAGTGCCTCGGCGCATTGGTCTGTTCGCTGCCGATCGCGCCTCGCGCCAGGCTTACGACTGGGCTGGCAGTTCGGCGGCACTCCGCAGCATAGCGGCAACAACACCTGCCGAAACGGGTCTCAATACCGGCAACGTCAGCTCGCTGATATCGAAGGTACCAGACGACACTTCCCGCCGCTGTCGACGGTGCGCCGGTGTTTCAGAGAGCCGTGACCACATCGGGCGGCGTCAAGAACCTGCTGTTTGTCACGACGCGTGATGGCCGGATCATCGCGATCGATGCGCAGAACGGAACGACGGTATGGAGCCACCAGTACGGGTCCGGGCGCTTGCCGATCAACAATGGTGGTGGCGCCTGCTACACGACTGTCGTCGCCGGCAATCGACCTCAATCGCCTGTACGTCTACAGCTACGGCCTTGACGGCATACGTCCACAAGTATCAGGTCGGCGACGGCACCGAAATCATCAACTGGCGGCTGGCCGCAGATCACTACGCTGAAGGGTTTCGACGAGAAAGGTTCGTCGGCGCTTTCGACCGCGACATCCGGCCGGCACGACGTACCTGTACGTAACGCACGGCGGCTACCCGGGCGACAACGGCGACTATCAAGGGCCACGTGACCGCGATCAATCTCGCGACCGGCGCGCAAGAAGTCTTCAACGCCGCGTGCAGCGACCGAGCCGCGCATCTGCAAGCTCTCGGCGGTGGTGTCGCGCCGACCTGCGCGACGCGCCAGAACGCCATCTGGTCGCGCCCAGGGGTCGATCTACGACGCGGGTACCGACCGCATTTTCATGGGCACGGGCAACGCTTCAACGGTACGCTTGGTCAATTCGACGGCAACCACAACTGGAGCGAGTCGGTCATCGCGCTGCACCCGGATGGCAGCGGCGGCAACGGCGGTCAACGCTGGCAGACCGCTCGACAGCTACACGCCTACCGATCACGTTTCGCTCGACAACGCGGATCGCCGACGTCGGCAGCACCGCACCGGCGATTCTTCCGGTGCCGCCGACTTCCAGCAGTTCAACATCTGGCCGTACAGGGCGGCAAGGACCCGACGCTACGCCTGCTCAATCTGCAAAACCTGAGTGGTCAGGGCGGACCGGGCACACGTCGGCGGCGAAGTCGGGATCGATCATCAACGGCGCCGCAGGGCGGCTGCGTGCTCAGCCAACCCGCCGTGTGGGTGAATTCCGCCGACGGTAGCAGCACATGGATCTTTGTCGTGAACGGCAGTGGCGCATCTGGCTTGCGGCTGAATTTCGACGGCAGCGGCAATCCGTCGCTGTCGACGCAATGGCAAAACGGCCTGAGCGGAACGTCGCCGGTGGTCGCCAACAGTATGGTGTTTTTCGTCGGCAGCAGCTCCATACACGCGTTGATCCCGTCCGGCACACCGCTGTGGAGCGCGGCGCGCAACGGCAGCACGCACTGGCAGAGCTAGCAATACGTAACCTGAATCAAA
>ERZ1370068.5981-contig-4982_pt1 | contig 28588 bp, 26 predicted proteins | sample MGYA00561227_ERZ1370068 | MGnify/ENA primary metagenome ERZ1370068 (study PRJEB38410, sample SAMEA6850437) | metagenome | study: Metagenomic assessment of the ecological functions of the soil: analysis of the soil microbiota associated with the...
AGGTTACGTATTGCTTACCTGACCGTCTCGCTGCGCACGATCGAGTTCGTCGCGATCGCGATGGCGCTCTCGCTGCTGATCGGCTACCCGGTCGCGTACTTCGCGGCGCGCCACGCCGGACGCTGGAAGCGGGCTCGTGCTGCTCGCTGCTGATCGCTGCCGTTCTGGATCAACTACCTGATGCGGATGCTCGCGTGGATCAACCTGCTCTCGCCCGGACGGCTGGGCACGCGGTTCCTGCACGCACGTCGGCATCGAGCGGCTGTTCATCCGCTCGGGCTGCTCTCGCAGCGGCGGCGGCTGGCTCGACGGCCAGCCGTCGACGGTCGATCATCGCGCTCGTCTACGGCTACATCCCGTTCCTGATCCTGCCGCTGTACGCCGCGCTCGACCGCATCGACCAGCGCCACATCGAGGCGGCGCGCGACCTCGGCGCGAGCCCGTTCGAGCGCGTTCCTGCGCGTGACGCTGCCGCTGTCGGTGCCGGGCATCCTCGCCGGGCGCGTGCTGATCGCGCTGCCGATGTTCGGCGACTACTACACGACCGACCTCGTCTCGGCGTCGCCGCAGACGAACGATGATCGGCAACCAGATCGACCAGTTCACGCGGCAGGGCTCGGAGAAGGTCGATCGGGCGCCGTCGCTGACGCTGCTGCTCGTCGGCGTTCCTGCTCGGTGCTGATGTTCTACTACCTGCGCACGACCCGCGCGGGCCGAGCTGACGAGCGCGCGCGACGCGCATGAGCCTGGCTGCGCAATCCCTGGGGGCAGCCGCGCGTTCCTCGTCGCTGATCACCGGCGTCTACATCCTCTGGTCGATCGTCCCGGTCGCTGATCGCGATCGCTGTTCGCGTTCAACGACGGCCGCTCGCGCACGACCTGGCAGGGCTTCTCGATCGCGCTGGTTCACGGGCGACCCGACCGGCAGCGTGCTCCACGACCCGGCGCTGCAGGGCGCGCTCAAGCACACGCTCGCTGCTGGCCGTGATCTGCGTCGCGGTCGCGACGCCGCTCGGCGTCGCGCTCGCGCTCGGCCTGCAGCGCTGGCGCGGGCGCGGCAGCGGCACGGTCAACACGCTGATGCTGCTGCCGCTCGTGACGCCCGGAGATCGTGATGGGCGTCGCGCTGCTGCTGCTGTTCCTGCAGGTCTTCAGCGGCATCGGCCTCGGCACGACGGCGCAGGCGATCGGGCAGGTCACGTTCACGCTCTCCTACGTCGTGCGTGATCGTGCGCGGCCGGCTGGTCTCGATCGGCCGCGAGTACGAGGAGGCCGCCGCCGACCTCGGCGCGCCGCCGCGCGACCAGCTGCTGCGCGCGTCCTGCTGCCGCTGCTCGCGCCGGCGATCGTCGCGAGCGCGGCCGTCGTCGTTCGCGCTCTCGATCGACGACTTCGTCGTCACGCAGTACCTGTCGAGCGACGCGAGCACGACGACCGTGCCGATGCTGCTCTACGCGAGCGGCGCGCGGCGCGCCGACGCCGGCGCTGAACGCGATCGCCACGGTCACGCTCGTGATCACGCTGCTCGACGCTCGCGCTCGCGCTTCTTCGTCTACCGCGCGCTTCGCGCGGCGCGGCGAGGACGCCGCCGTCGCTCGCGGCGCTGGAGGTGCTAGATGGACAGGGCGAGATCCGTCTCGAGGAGCTGCGTCAAGGCGTTCGGCGACGTCGTCGCGGTCGACGGCATCGACCTCGACATGCCGCCGGGCGAGTTCTTCACGATGCTCGGCCCGTCGGGCTGCGGCAAGACGACGACGCTGCGCATGATCGCCGGCTTCGAGCGCCCGACCAGCGGGCGCGATCCTGCTCGACGGCGTCGACGTCGCCGCACGTGCCGCCGCACCAGCGCAACGTCAACACGGTGTTCCAGAGCTACGCGCTCTTCCCGCACCTCGACGTGTGCGGACAACGTCGCGTTCGGCCTCGCAGTACCAGAAGGCTGAGCAAGGAGGAGGTCGCGCGAGCGGGTCGGCGAGGCGCTCGAGCTCGTGCGGCTGACCGGACTTCGCGCAGCGCAAGCCCGACCAGCTCTCGGGCGGCCAGCAGCAGCGCGTCGCGCTCGCGCGCGCGCTCGTGCTGCGACCGCGCGTGCTGCTGCTCGACGAGCCGCTCGGCGCGCTCGACGCGCAGCTGCGCAAGGACGCTGCAGGTCGAGCTCAAGGCGCATCCAGGCGCGAGCTCGGGATCACGTTCGTCTTCGTCACGCACGACCAGGAGGAGGCGCTGACGATGAGCGACCGGATCGCCGTGATGAACGGCGGCCGCGTCGAGCAGGCCGCGCTCGCCGCGCGAGCGATCTACGAGGAGCCGGGCACGGTGTTCGTCGCCGACTTCCTGGGCGTGTCGAACCTGCTCGACGCGACGGCGGTCGGCCGGACGGCGGCGGCCTGCACGCGTCAGGTCGGCGACCGCACCTTGCGGGCGCAGCAGGGCGCACGACCGGCGCGCGCGGCGAGGTCAAGGTGATGATCCGGCCGGAGCGCGATCGGCGATCGAGGCGCACGCCAGCCGCGGTGAGCGACCGGCTGCCGGGGATGGTCGAGCGGTCGGTCTTCCTGGGCGGCTCGTACGAGGTGCACGTCCGCGTCCTCGGCGGCGAGCTGCTGAAGGCGACGGTCCCGAACGACGGCAGCCCGTCGCCGTTCGCGCTCGAGGAGGGGCACGCCGGTGACGCTCTACCTGCCGCCGGACGGGCTGCGCGGGTGCTCGCGTCACTCGCCTCAGCCAGCCGGAGAGCACGGCAGGAGCGCCGCCGCACCGCGGCCGGTTCAGCACGGCGCCTTCCATGTAGCCGGCGACCCACTGGTCCGAGCCGCAGACGTAGAACGGCGGCGTCGTGCGTGCCGTGGAGCGGCCCGACCCGCAGCACGTCGCCGGGCCACCAGTGCGTCACGTAGCCGCGCGTGAAGGGGTCGGTCGCCCCAGAGGCGGACGTGGACGCGCCGTTGCCCGCGAGCCGAGGGGCCGTACATCCGCTCGAGCTCGTCGAGAACGAGCTCTCGCGGCCGCCGTCGGGCGTAAGCGCAGCAGGTACGCCGAGCCGCTCCGGTGGCACGAGTGCCGAGAGCACGCCGTCTCGCTGCGGCCAGGTCGAAGCCAGCATGTGCTCGCCTTCCGCAAGGCCGTTCGAGCCCGAGTCCGGCCCACACCGAGCGCGGGTAGACGGCGACGACCTTCGCCGCGAGCGCGTGGCGCTGGCTCCGAGGGAGCGCGAGCACGCTCGGGGTCGACGCCGACCAACTCGAGTCGCGCAGCGACGGGCGCCGGAAGCGCGCGAGACGACCGCCTCGCGCGCAGCTCTCACCCGAGAGGCGAGCGAACGCCGCAGCTGCTCCCGACCTCGATCCGCTCGACCTCGGCTGAGCCGCACGCGGTCATCCAGCTCGACGGCCATAATCCGGTTGGCGACCTCGGCGCTGCCCTCGGCGACCTGGAGCGACTCCCAGCGCTCGTATGAGTAGAACCTGTGCTCGGCGACCGCCGCCGACTTGCGCAGCTCGGCGAGCAGGAGCTTTGCTCGACCGACCCGTCAGCAAGGGCGAGCGAGCCGACCTGAAGCCGGCGGATCGTGGCAGGGCAGCGCGTCCACCGACCTCGAGCGCCAGGCGCCAATCGAAGCGCGGTCGAGACGCTCGGCGTCCGGATGCGACCACGGGTCGTCCGGGTCGACGGTGGCGACGAGCTTCCTCCACTCCCGCTCGACTCGCTCGTAGTCTGGTCGCTCGGCATCGCTGCGGAGCCGGAAAGTCGTCGCCGCGCTCGACGCCTTCGTAGAGGTCGTACGTCGTCAGCGCCGGCGACGCGCGACGTAGCTCGGCTCGAGCGTCAGCCCCAGCTCGTCCACGAGGCTCGAGGTACGACGTGCACCGGGCCGACGACTTCACCGCCGAGCTGCACTGGACGGCCGCCGTCGACCCGGAGCTGCTCGACGCGGCCGCCGACGCCGCTCACGCGCCCGAGGACGACGACGTCCGCCCGCCGGCGGCCGAGGTCCCGCGCCGCCGCGAGCCCGGCGAGCCCCGCGCCGAGGACGAGAACGTCGGTCAACCGGGCCAGCTTCAGCACGAATGCTCGCGGACAGCGAGCGTCGCGCGCGCTTGTCCCACCCGATCAGTCGCAGGTAGAGCATCGAGTCGATGCCGTCCCCGACGCCGCGAGCCGCCAGGCGGTGGGCCGGCGCCTCGACCGCGGCGTCGACCGAGCCGTCACGGCGGCCCTCCTCGACCAGAGCGGTGAGGCGCTTGAGCCAATTCCGGTACGACGACTCGACGAGGGGACGCAGCTCGTCGTCGAAGCGCAGGACTGCTCCAGACCCGTTCCAGAGGCGCGCGGTGGCTCGGCGAACGGCTTCCTTCGGGTCGACGCCTACGAGGAGCGCCTGCTCGACGCTTGAGCCCCGTTGCAGCTGAGCCATCGTCCGTCGAGGCGCGGCTGCGCCAGCGCTCCTCCGAGCGGGAGAACGCGTTCCGGCAGCAGCGTCTGCGGCGTCGTGGCGAAGTAGCAGTGCACGAGCGCCTTCGACACTCCCGCCTCCTCGGCGACGGCGCGCCATCCGCAGCCCGTGGGCGCCCTCTGCGCACGACGACTCGGCACGCCGCCTCGAGGATGCGCGTCGACCGCTCGCTCGGTCGCGGTCCGGTGTGCTCACGCTCGTCATCTTGACCCATCGCGACGGCCACGCCGATATCCTGACTGACCGACAGTCATGACCAAGGAGAGCCAGGTTGACAGCGCTCGACAGTCGAGAGCGATGCGCCGGCTGCCGGCGATTCCGCACCCGCTTGAGGACGGCTGGACGCTTCCGGCGTCGTGGTACTCGGATGCCTTCGGTGCTCGAGCTCGAGCGTGAGCGCGATGCTTCGCGTCGATCCTGGCAGTACGCCGGCCGGCTCTCGAACACGTCGCCGAGACCTGGGAGCTACGTCGCCTCCGGCAGGCTGGCCACATTCCCGTCATGCGTCACAGCGGGACGGCCGACGGCGTAGCTGCGGGCGTTCGTCAACGTCTGCCGCCATCGCGGCCACGTCGTGGCGAGGGAGCGGCTGCCGCGCGACGCTGCAGTGCCCTACCACGCGTGGACCTACGAGCCTCGACGGCAGGCCTGCGCCGGGCGCCCTCGCTCCGAGCGCGAGCCCGGCTTCTGACGCGTCGGCGCTGTCGCTGCTCCCTGTCTCGGTCGACACCTGGGGCCGTTCGTCTTCGTCAACCCCGATCCCGACGCGTCGGCCGCTGTCCGAGGCGCTCGGCGACTTGCCGGAGACGATCGCGCGCGAGCGGGCTCGACCTCGACGGCCTGCGCTTCCACTCGCACGTCCGCGTGGACGCAGTCGCGGTGAACTGGAAGGTCGCGCTCGAGAACTACCTCGAGTGCTACCACTGCCCGGTCGGCGCACCCCGGCTTCAGCAAGGTGATCGACGTCGACCCCGACTCGTATCGGCTCATCGGTCGACGGGCTGCGTCTCGAGCCAGGTCGGGCCCGTATGCGGCGCCGAGGCGCGAGGCGACGACTGACAGTGCGCCAGTCCCAGTACCACTTCCTCTGGCCCAACACGACCATCAACATCTCCCCGGGCCCGCAGAACGTCCGATCGAGCGCTGGGTGCCGCGCGGCCCGCGAACGACGGTCGAGGCGACCGACTACTTCTTCGGCGCCGATGTTCCGGAGTCGCAGATCGAGGAGTCTCTCGCCTTCGACACCCAGGTTGCGGCCGAGAGACGTCGCCGCTCGTCCAGGGCGTGCAGCGCGGGCTGGACTCGCGTCGGTGCAGCCAGGGCCGGCTGATGCCCGAGAGCGAAGCAGCTCGTCGCCGCCTTCCAGCGACGCTTGCACGACGCTGGTCGCCTGAGAAGGCCCTAGCGCAGGCGGACGGCGCGGACGACCACGGCGGGACGCTTGCGTTTGCCCTGAGAGCAGGTCGCCGCCCAGCGCGCCTTTCCGTGCGGCCGGACGCAACGCCACGGCTTGGGGGCCCGGTGCTTGATCATGAAGTGTGCGGAGCGCCGCGTTGCGCCTTGAGGCAGGACACCTTCCCGCGCATGATCCGGATGCGGAACGCACGCAGGCTGGCCTTCGAGCTCGTGCGGACATAGAGGGGTCTGCAGCCCTTTCCGCGGGCAGCACCAGCCGCGCGGCGGTGGCGGTGGCTGATGGCCGACGACGAGACAAACGGTGGCGTCCGAGGCAGCCCCGGTCTGACCGGCCGCGTCGAATCCCCGGACGGAATAGCGGTAGCCCGCCACTGCCGGGATGCTGGAGTCGACGTACGAGCGGTCGGCCGTCGTCCCGACCACGGCTCCGTTGCGGTAGACCCGATACTCCCGAGACGCCGATCGCGCCTCGACGATCCACCCCAACGGAGACTCACCTTCGGCCCTGGTTGCACCTGCGCGTCCAGGGACGGGAGCGCTCGGGGCCGCGCACGACACGTCGCTCGCGGCAAGTTGGCTCACCACGGCGCCAAGGGGGCGTACGAGCCCTTCGGCTGCCAGTCGGCCCAGAGCACGCCGGATTGGTACCCGAGGAGGTTCGATCGTCTCTGATCAGGAAGTTGAAGACCGCCTCGACGTACGGCTGGCAGTAGGCGAGCCGTAGAGCCCACCGAAGCTGCGTCGCCTGACGGGAGCGGGCTCGTCGCGAGCGGCGCGGAGATTCGCGCTCGCCGGAGCTCACGTCAGGACCGTCAGGACATTCTCCGCGTCGAAGCAGATGGTCGATCTCGGCCGAGGCCGGGTCTGGAACCCGGCCCGAGGTACCAGATCGGACGCACGGACTCGATCGTGCAGGCAACGGCCGGGGACCGCCTGAGGCGTGCCTGCGAAGGCCTGCTGGATAGGTCGCTACGAGCTTGTTCCAGTCCCCCTCGCCGATGAAGTACGGCCCAGGATGCATCTCGTACGGCCGCTCGGCGTTGTTGTCGCCGTACGGATGGTGCACGACCGTGTCGAAGATGCGCTGCGTCCGGCCGCTCGCCTTGTACGCCGCAGCCATCCCTGGATGAAGGTCGTCGGCGAATGGGAGATGTTGTCCTTCGCGAAGGGTTGTCGTTTCCGTGCGGGCTCGCTGCGGGAGCTGCGACGTTGATCCCGGCTCGGAAGCCGTGGAGGACGTCGTAGCAGCGGGCGAGAAGGCCTCGTAGGCAGCCGGGGGAGGCATCCGGATCCGTTGGGGTTGTACTGGGCTCACCAGAAGAACGGGGCGTTGGCCTCGTTCCCGATCACGACGTCGTTGATGGCCGGAAAGAGCTTGACCGTGTTCAAGGCATACGTCAGAACTGATCCCGTTGTGCGTCGGTGAGCGGCGTGGCCGAGCCCACCGTGCGCACCATCAGGATCACGCGCGTTCCGGAGACGCAGCGATCGCTCGAGCCAGCCCGTCCGTCTCGGCCTTCGTGGGCCAGCCCTTCCCGGGCTGCCAGACCAGGAAGTAGCCGAAGCCGCGTGCGCCGAGCGCCAACGCCGGGGCGGTTGCCTTCTTCCCCACCGCCATGGGCGAGTTGTCGGTGAAGCCGAACAGGAGGCCCGGGCTGGAACGCGCCGCGGACGCCCCGACGCCGACGGCCACGAACGTGACCGCGACGATGCCGAGCAGACGACCCACGATGCTGCGCACTGAACCTCGTGACATCAGACCTCGGCATACCCTGCCCCAACAACGCCGGATCATGCAAGTGTCCGGGAAGAAAATTTCCGAATAGGTCGTCAAGACGATTTCCACAGCCGCTGAACGGCTTAGAAGAGCTGGTTCTCGCCCGCGAAGATCGCCGAGACCGAGTCGTCGGCGAAGACGTTCATGATCGTCTCGGCGAGCAGGCCCGAGACCGGCAGCACGTCGATGTTCGTCGGGCCGGTTGAGCGGGTCGATCGGGACGGTGTCGGTGACCGTGACCTCGGCGATGCTCGCTGGCGGCGATCTTCTCGAACGCGTCGCCGGGAAGAGGCCGTGCGTCGCGCAGGCGTAGACCTCGGTCGCGCCCGCCTCGCTGCAGCGCCTGCGCGCCGGCGATCAGCGTGCCGCCGGTGACGATCGATGTCGTCGCTCATGATCGCGACCTTGCCGCTCGACGTCGCCGATCACCTCGGTCACCTCGGCCGTGTCGTGCTCGGGCCGCGTCTTGTTCATGATCGCGAGGTCGGCCTCGAGCATCTCGGCCGAAGCGGCGCGCCATCTTCGCGCGGCCGGCGTCGGGCGAGACGGCGACGACGTCCTCGCCGTGCAGGCCCTTGTCGCGGAAGTACTGGCGCGAACAGCGGCAGCGCGGTCATGTGGTCGACCGGGATCGTGAAGAAGCCCTGGATCTGGCCGGCGTGCAGGTCCATCGTCAGCACGCGGTCGGCGCCGGCGAGCTCGAGCATGTCGGCGACGAGCTTGGCCGTGATCGGCTCGCGCGGCGCCGACTTCTTGTCCTGCCGCGAGTACGGGAACCACGGGATGACGGCCGTGATCCGCTTCGCCGAGGCGAGCTTCGCCGCCTGGATCATGATCAGCAGCTCCATCAGGTGGTCGTTCACCGGCGCGGTAGCCGGACTGGACGATGAAGACGTCGCGCGCCGCGGATCGACTCGCGGTAGCGGCACGTACGTCTCGCCGTTGGCGAAGGTCTTCAGCTCGACCTCGCCGAGCTCGATGCCGAGCTGCTCGGCGATCTGCTCGCGCCAGCTCGGGGTTCGAGCGGCCCGAGAAGAGCATCAGCCGCTTCTGCGGGCCGCGCTCGATCCAGTGGCGTCGCGCTCGGTCATCGGGCACGACCGGCTCGACGGTCTCGAGCCCGGGCAGCGTCGCCTCAGCTCATCTCCGTCCCGCTTTCGTCGCACGTAGCCTTCCTTGTTCTCCTGGCGCGTCGCGCGCGACCGCGAGCGACTCCGGCGGGACGTCCTCGGTGATGACCGAGCCCGCGCCGATCCAAGCATCGTCGCCAATCTCGACCGGCGCAACGAACGCATTGTGGACGCCGGTCACTGACGTTGCGGCCGATCGTCGTCCGGCCCTTCGGCTTGCCCGGCTCGTGCGGGAAGTTGGCCGTGATGTTGCCCGCGCGCGATGTTCGTGTCCGCGCCGATCTCCGCGTCGCCGATGTACGACTGGTGCGGCACCTTCGTGCCGTTCCCCGATGCGCGAGTTCTTGATCTCCACGAACGCGCCCGCCTTCGCGCCGGCCTCCGAGCACCGTTCCGGGGCGAAGGTAACAGAACGGGCCGACCAGTCGCCCCGGGCCGATCTCGGCGTCGACGGCGACCGCGTGCGGGCCGACCTCGGCGCCGCGCGGCGACCTGCGTCGCGCCGCGCAGGACGGTGAACGGATGGATCGTCGCGTCGGGCTCGAGCTCGACCGTCGGGCTCGATCCAGGTCGTCTGCGGATCGACGATCGTCGACGCCGGCGAGCATGTGCGCCTCGTTGATCCGGTCGCGCAGGACGGCGGCGGCCGCGGCGAGCTCGGCGCGCGTGTTCACGCCCTCGGCCTCGGCGGGTCGTCGGCGCGATGTGACGCGCGACGCGCTCGCCGGCCTCGACGAGGTCGCGCACGGTGTCGGTCAGGTAGAGCTCGCCCTGCGCGTTCTGCGGCTCGAGCCGCTCGAGCGCCGGCCAGAGCTTGTCCGCGCGCGAAGACGTAGATCGAGGAGTTGACCTCGTCGAGCTCGAGCTCGCTCGTCGCTCGCGTCGCGCGCCTCGACGATCGCCTGCGAGCGCGCCGTCGCCGTCGCGGACGATGCGACCGTACGAGCGCGGCTCGGCGCGGCTCGAACGAGAGCACCGTCGCGGCCGCGCCGTCGCGCGCGGTGCGTCTCGAGCAGCGCGCCCAGGAGCTCGCGCGTGATGCGCCGCGCGCGTCGCCGGTGACGACGAGCACGTCGCCGCTCGAAGCCCGTCGAGGCTGCGCGCGCGCCGCGGCAGCCGCGTCGCCGGTGCCGCGCGGCTCTGCCTGCACGGCGACCGTCGACGCCCTCGAACGCGTCGCGCGCGTCGGGCGAGGCGACGACCACGAGCGGCTCGGGCTCGAGCGCCGCGCCGCCTCGATCGACCCAGTCGACGAGCCGCCGGCCGAGCAGCGGGTGCAGGTGCTTCGGCGTCGCCGAGCGCATGCGCGTGCCGAGCCCGGCGGCCAGGACGACGGCTGCGAGGTCGGCGTCGGGTCACGGGTCAGATGGCTGGGGCGCCAGGATTCGAACCTGGGATCGCGGGACCAAAACCCGCTGCCTTACCACTTGGCTACGCCCCATCAAAACGTCTAATTGCGCAAGAGCGGGTGTTGAACGGCCGCCCGGGCAGAGCCCGAACGGCCTCTCGGTCGGCATCGCAAGCGACGCCTCGGCACTTGGCTACGCCCCACCAATATGTCTGATTGCGCAACAACGGGTGTAAGACGGCCCCGCCGGCAGAGCCCGCATGGCCTCTAGGTCGGCATCGCAAGCGACGCCTTGGCACTTGCTAGCGGAGCTTAGCCCCGGTCCGAGAAGCAGGAACAGGAGTGCGATCGCCGCGAAGATGCGCGGCGAGGAGCAGCGCGAGCCAGTTGAGGATGAAGGCCAGGATCACGACCACGACCGCGAGGGCCTGCGAGGCAGCTGCGATCCACGAGCACCTGGCGCGCGGTGTCCGACTTGGCGTTGCGTCCCCAGAAGACGTAGAGCGCGAGGATCGGGATCGCGAGCGCGATCACCGTCCAGCGGGAGAGTCGTGCGGCGAACGCGACGATGATGCCCTCGACGCACCGCGATCCAGAGCGTGATCCGGATGCGGCGGTGCTGCAGCCAGCGACCGGTCCGCGTCGTTCCGTGCTCGATCGACGCTCGCGGGCTGGAGCGATTCGTCTGGCGCCATGCGCTCAACCGTACCAAGTGGGAACGGTGATCCAGGTCCGCCCGAGGGCCTCGCAGCTCGCGCTCGGCGGCCGCCGCCTGCTCGCGGTGGTGGAAGAGCCCGTAGACCGCAGGTCCGGCGCCCGCTCACGTCGGCGCGGAAGGCCCCGAGCCGCGAGCCTGTTCGGCAGCAGCGGCGACGACGCGAGGTCGTTCGGCGGCAGTTGCCGCCAGGTCGCGCGGGCGGCGCACCTGCTCGAGCGCTCGACGACTCAGGCGCGCACGCCGCTCCTCGAACCGCCTGCGCCCCGCCGCGGCCGGTCGAAGCTCGCGTAGACGTCGGCCGTCGAGCTCTTGCGCTGCGCCGTGCGGGGACGAGCGAGGACGACCCAGTAGTCCTGGGGCAGCTCGAGCGGGCGCCAGCTCGCTGCCGGTCGCCCGTGCCGAGCTGCGGACCCGAGCTGAGGAAGAACGGGACGTCGGCGCCGAGGCTCGCGGCGAGCTCGCGCAGGCGCTCGGGCGGGAGCGGCTCGGGCGAGCGTCTCGTTGCGCGAGCCTGAGCGCGGTCGCGGCGTCGGAGCTGCCGCCGCCGAGGCCCGCCGCGACCGGGATCGCGCTTCCAGATCCGCGCCTGCCAGCGCGGCTCGCGCTCGGCGGCCGCGGCCAGCGCGCTCGAGCGCGTCCCGGACGAGCGTGTCCTCGGCGAAGCCCTCGACGCTGAGCTGCGGCGCCGGCTCGATCGAGATCGCGATCGGCCAGGTCGATCGCGCTGGAGGACCGTCGCCACCTCGTGGCTGCCGTCGTCGCGGAGCGGCCCGACGACGAGCGCGAGGTTCAGCTTCGCGGTCGCGGGCAGCGCTTCACTCGAGCAGCGCTTCCGCCAGCGCGACGAACTCGGGCGGCGCGAGCTCCTCGGCCCGCACGTCCGGCTCGCGGCCGATCGCGCGCGAGCGCCGCCGCGGCTGCGTCGCGCGTGGCGAAGCCGGCGAGCTCGAGCGAGTTCGCGAGCGTCTTGCGCCGGTGCGCGAACGCGGCCGTGACGACCGTCTTCACGCGCGCGAAGCCGGTCGCGGCAGCGCGCGCCGCGCGGAAGGCGACGAGCGCCGAGTCGACGTTCGGCGCGCGGCCGGAACACCGTGCGCGAGACCGGGTGGAAGCCGGTCCGCTCGGTCGGCGAGCTGGACGAGCACCGAGACGGCGCCGTAGGCCTTCGTCGACGGCGCCGCGAAGAAGCGGTCGGCGACCTCGCGCTGCACCATCACGCACCAGAGCTCGACGCCGGGCAGGCCGGTCGAGGCTCTCGACGACGAGCGGCGTCGCGATGTTGTACGGCAGGTTCGAGACGAGCTTCGTCGGCGCCGGCTCGAGCGCCGCGAGGTCGAGCCGGAGCGCGTCGCCGAAGTGCAGGTCGACGTTCGGCGCGGCCGCCGAGCGCCGCTCGGCGGAGCGCTCGAGCGAGCGGTCGAGCTCGACGGCGTGGACGTGGCCGACGCGGTCGGCGAGGTACGCGGTGAGGACGCCGAGGCCCGGGCCGACCTCGAGCACGACGTCGTCGGGGCCGAGCTCGGCGAGGCGGCCGATCACGCCGAGGATGTTCTCGTCGACGAGGAAGTGCTGGCCGAGCTCCTTCTTCGGCCGCGGCGCTCACGGCGAGCGAGAACGCGGCCGCGCGTTGGCGTCGAGCCGGGCGGCGAGCTCGGCCGGCGTCCTCGCCGCGGGCCTCGGCGAGCGCGGCGACCGTGTGGACGACGTTCGCGGGCTCGTTCGGCCGGCCGCGCACGCGGCTGCGGCGCGAGGTAGGGGCTGTCGGTCTCGGCGAGCAGATCCGGTCGGCCGGAACGCGCGCGCGGCCTCGCGCAGCTCCTCGGCCTTCGGGTAGGTGACGTTGCCGGCGAACGAGACGTAGTAGCCGCGCTCGAGCGCGACCGGCGAGCAGCTCGGGCGCCGAGAAGCAGTGGAGGACGACGGTGCCCGCGAAGCTCGGCGCAGCGCCGCGGCCGTGTCGTCTCGGCGCGCGCGCGTGTGGACGACGACCGGCTTGCCGAGCTCGGCCGCGATCGCGAGCTGGCGCTCGAAGAGCTCGCGCTGCCGGTCGCGCGGCGCGTAGTCGCGGTAGAAGTCGAGGCCGGTCTCGCCGACGGCGACCGCGCGCTCGGTCGGCCGAGCAGCTCGCGCAGCTCGTCGAGCCGCTCCGCGTCGGGCTCGCCGGCCTGGTGCGGGTGGATGCCGAGCGCCGCGAAGACGCCGTCTGTCGCTCGGCGATCGCCGAGCGTCTCGCGGCAGGAGTCGATGCCCGACCCGATCGAGACGATCCGCGTCGACCCCGGCCGTCGCGCGCGCGCGCGACGAGCACGTCCGCCGGCTCCGCGCACGCGTCGAGGTGCGCGTGGGTGTCGATCACGCGCGCGGCGGTCGGGCTGGTCGACCCGCGGGAAGAGCGGCGGCGCCGGCTCGATTCCGTCGGTCTCGCGGCGTCAGGCCGTAGGCGACCCGCTCGAGCGCGAGCTCGACCGGCTGGCGCGAGCGCCTCGAGGATCCGCGGCGCGGTCTCGCGGCAGGTACGGCGACGAGCGCGACCGCGACCGCGCGGACGCCGTCGGCGAGGTCGTAGAGGACCGCGGTCGAGCTCGTCCGCCCGCGCGTCGTCCTTCGCGAGCTGCCACGGCGCGGTCGGCTCGACGTGGCGGTTGAGCCAGCGCGACGAGCTCCCAGATCGTCCTCGAGCGCGCCCGTGAGGTCGTAGCGCGTCGAAGCGCTCGACGACGCTTCGCGCCGCAGCGCGTCGAGCGCGGCGGCGAGCTCGCTCGTTCGGCGCGCCCGGCGCGATGCGCCCGTCGCGGTAGCGCGCGATCATCGCCGTCGTCCGCGAGACGAGGTTGCCGAGGTCGTTGCCGAGCTCGCGCTCGTAGCGCTCGTGCAGGCCGTCGAGCGAGGCGCGTGCCGTCCTGCCCGAACGACGACCGACGCGCAGCGCCCAGAAGCGCACCGCGTCGACGCCGTAGACGTCGACGAGGTCGAGCGGGTCGATCGACGTTGCCGAGCGACTTCGAGATCTTGCGGTCGTCGAGCAGCAGATAGCCGTGCACGAACAGCTGCTGCGGCACGTCGTAGCCCGCCGCGAGCAGGAGCGCCGGCCAGTAGACGCAGTGGAAGCGGAGGATGTCCTTGCCGAGCAGATGGTGCGCGTGCGGCCAGAACCGCTCGACGCAGGTCCTCGCCGGCTCGCGCGTACGTGAGCGCGCTCAGGTAGTTGATGAGCGCGTCTACCCAGACATAGGTGACCTGCTCCTCGTCCCAGGGGATCGGGATGCCCCACGGCTGGCCCGGCGCGGCTGACGCTGAAGTCCTGCGAGACCGCCCTCGATGAAGCTGCGCGCCTCGTTGTAGCGGAAGCCGCGGCAGCACGAAGTCGGGCCGCTCGTCGTAGAGCGCGAGCAGCCGGTCCTGGTAGGCGGAGAGCCGGAAGAAGCAGTTCTTCTCCTCGATCCACTCCGGGCGGGATCCCGTGCTCGGGGCACATGCCGTCGACGAGCTCGGCCTCGCGTCTTGAACTCCTCGCAGCCGACGCAGTACAGGCCCGCAGTAGACGTCCTGGTAGATGTCGCCCGTTGTCGTAGATCCGCTGCAGGAACTCCTGGACGAAGCGCTTGTGCCCTCGTCGGTCGTGCGGATGAAGAAGTCGTACTCGGCATTGACGCGCCTAGGAAGCTCGCGCCAGTGCGTCGACGATGTCGTCGACGTACGTCTTCGGATCGAGACCCTGCTCCTCGGCGACGCGGTAGACCTTCGGACGCGTGCTCGTCCGTGCCGGTCAGGAAGAAGGTCTCTTCGCCCGCGCTGGCGGTGGTGTCGCGACGAGCGCATCGGCCGCGATCGTCGTGTACGCGTGACCGATGTGCAGGCGTCGCGTTGACGTAGTAGATGGGTGTCGTCAGGTAGAAGCGCATCGGCGTCAATGATACGAGCCTCCCTAGGGCTGGCCGCGTCCGCAGGCAACGGCCTTCGACGCCGACGCCTGCACAGGAACTGCGCCAAGACGAGCAGCACCGACGCGACGGCGGCACCGACTGCGACGAGGAGCCGGTGGCCGGGCGCCGCCGCACCGGCCGGGGCCGACGCCGACCCCGTCGCAGCCCGACGCTCGCCTGGAAACCGGGCCGACGCTCGGCGCTTGCAGGCTCGTGCGCGGCCGCTCCGCACCGGGGTCGTCGGTGATGCGGCTGAGCCAGCGTTCCCGGGAACGAGGCGACGCCTGGGCCGCGCGCGCCAACCGGATCGGGCCGTCGACGGCGAACGGCTACCGCGGCTGGGCCGGCTGACGGACGTTCGCACCGGGGCCGCACGAACGGCTGTCGGGACGCGAGGAGCGATGCCGAGGAAGGCGCGGGCTTGTCCACGCTTCCTCGCATCGAGGACACCTCCGCTAGCGGCCTGCGGCGTGCGTCTGGCGCGGAGGCGCCGACCGCCGGCTTGGCTGGCTCCGCCGGGGCCGCTGTTGAACCGGACAGGAGCCGGTTGCGCCTCGCTCGCGGGCGGCGCGCTCGGCGCAGCCTCTGGCCGCGGCAAGAAGAGGAGCGGATCGAGGTAGCCGTTCGGCTCGCCGCTTCGCCGCACGCCCGAGATAGACGTGGGGCACCGACAACTCGGCCTCGCCGCTTGGGCCGACCGTCCCGATCGGCACGCCCTCCGCGATCGAGGCGCCGCGCCGAACCGCCACGGAGCCGAGATGCAGGACGGTGACCGAGTAGCCGTCCTCGGTCTGACGATCGAGACGGTTCTGCCGCCGACGGGGACGGTCCCTGCGAAGCGAGACGACTCCGGCTGCGGGCGCGAGCACCGAGTGCCCCCGAGGGCGATCCGATGTCGATTCCGCGGTGCTGGCCGGCCGCGTACGGATCATCGCCGAGCAGAAGGGCCGCAGCACCGGGCCTTGCACCGGCCACGTCCAGCCGAAAGCAGACGTCGGCCACGCCAGCGCGGCGGAGATCGCGGCGCATACCAGAAGTCGGATCGGCACAAGCAAACACTCCGTAGTTGTCGGATATGCAAACAGCGCCAAGGTAGCAAGAGCGATCAGCTGTTGTCAAATCAGATTACAGCGAGGAGCGATAGAGCCGGTTGCGCGCCACTCCCGTGAGCCGCGAGACAAGGTCGGCTGCCGCTCGTCGCGGAACGCCGGCCGCGACCAGCTCCGCGACCGCTTCTGCCGCCGTCGCCCTCGTTCGCCACCGTCACCGGAGCCCGAGCCGGGCCGACGACGATCGTGACTTCCCCTTCGGCGCGTCCGAGAACCGCGACGCGAGCTCGGCGAGCGTCCCTACCACCACCTCCTCGAAGCGCTTCGTCAGCTCGCGGCAGACCGCAGCCGGACGCGTCGGGACCACGCGCGCGAGAACCGAGAGGGCTCGCGGCAGGCGCTGCGGCGACTCGAAGGCGACCACCGACCAGGGCCAGCGCGCCAGCTCCTCCCCGAGCCCCGTCAAGCGCCGCGCTCACCGCGCGGCAGGTAGCCGAGGAACTGGTACCGGTCTCGCCGACGAGGCCGCTCGCCACGAGCGCCGTCTCGACCGCCGACGGGCCCGGGCAGCACCGTCACCGGGACGGCCGGCCTCGACGCGGCCGCGGCGACGAGCCGCGTCGCCGGGGTCGTTGATCGCCGGCAGGCCCGGCGTCGCTGACGAGCGCGACCCGCTCGCCGGCCTGCAGCCGCGGCAGCAGCTCGGCGGTCCGCTTCGCCTCGTTGTGCTCGTGGTAGGAGAGCAGCCGGCGCCCGGATCCCGTGCCGCTCGAGCAGGCCGTCGCGTGTGCCGCGTGTCCTCGCAGAGCACGACGTCGGCCTCGGCGCAGCTCGCGCAGCACCCGCAGCGTCACGTCGTCGAGGTTCCCGATCGGCGTCGCGCAGACCGCGAGCGGCACGGCTCAGCTCCGGCGTCGAGCGCCTCGAAGGCGATCATCCCGGCGCCGATCACGCCTGCGTCGCTGCCGAGCTGCGGCCTGCACGATCCGCAGCGATGTCGCGCGCCGGCGCGCAGGCCGTCGCGCGCGACGCACCTCGCGTGCGGGCTCGAGCATCAACTCGCCGGCCGCGCCGAAGCCACCGCCGATCACGACGATCTCCGGCTCGAAGACGTTCACGAGGCGTCGCGATCGCCGCACCGAGCCGGCGGCCGATAGCCCGCCAGCGCCTCCGACTGCATCGTCCTCGCCCGACTCTGCGCGCGCTGCACGAGGTCCGTGGCCGCTCGCCTCCGGGCCGTAGAGCTTCTGCGCGACCTGGCCCGCCGCGTGCCCGGAGGCGCACCGCCTCGAGATGGCCGCGCCCGCCGCACCCGCAGGGCGGCCCGTCGAGCTCGATCACGATGTGCCCGAGCTCGGCGCCGCTCCCGGTCGCGCCGCGGTAGGGCCGCCCGCCGAGGATCAGACCGCCGCCGATGCCGGTGCCGAGCGTGAGCATCACGACGTTGCTCGCACCGCGCGCGGCGCCGATCCTGCCACTCGGCGATCGCGGCAGCGTTCGCGTCGTTGTCGATCGCCACCGGCAGCCCGTGCCGTTCGCGCATCCGGTCGCGAAAGTCGACGTCGGTGAGCGGGACGTTCACGGATGCGACCGCCCGGCCGGTGCGCTGGTCGACGCGGGACGGAATGCCGAAGCCAAGCGCGCTCGTGTCCGGCTGCGCCGTGCGCAGCTCCTCGACTCGCGTCGTCGAGCTCGGCGAGCAGGGCGTCCTGCGACGGACGACGGTCGTCGGCGCTCGAGCGCGGCGCTCCGATCGCGCCGCTCGCGGTGACGACCGCAGAGAGGATCTTCGTCCCGCCGACGTCGACGCCGATGACCGATGCGGCTGCACCGCGCGGCTACCATACGCCGCCGAATGGCCTCGCCCGGCGGAGAGAAGCCCTATCGCCTCTACCGCGGCGGCCGGCCGAAGGGCCGCGTCCCGACGGTCGGCAGGCCTGAGAAGTCGCCGCCGCGAGCGCGGGGCGAGCGCGACGGCAGCAGCCGCTACCGCGGCCCGGGCCCGAAGCCGACCGCCAAGCGGCCCCGCCGGATCCGCTGGGGCCGCGAGCTCACGATCGCGCTCGTCTTGATCGTCGCTCTTCTTCGTCGCCTGGGCGTGCTCGGCTACCTCGTCGTTCCGCAGCGGCGTCTCGGCCGCGAACAAGCGGCTTCCCGAACACCGCCACGACGGCGCTCGCGCCGGACAAGGGCTCGATGCTCTCGAATCCGACCGCGATCCTGCTGCTCGGCACCGACCATTCGCTGCGCGTCCGCGCGCAGCGGCGACCGGCACTCCGACTCGATCACGCTCCTGCGCACCGATCCCGCACCACGGGCGGCTCTACTACCTCTCGATCCCGCGCGACCTGCGCGTCGAGATCCCGGGTTACGGCGGCCAGCAAGATCAACACCGCCTTCCAGGTCGGCGGGCCGCGACTCGCGGCGCGCACGGTCTCGGCGTACACCGACATCCCGGTCAACCACCTCGTGGTGGTCAACTTCGCCGAGTTCAAGGATCTGATCGACAAGATCGGCGGCATCGACGTCACCGTCAGCGGCCCGATCCTGTCGAAGTTCGACTGCCCGTACGGCACCGCGGCCCGCTGCGCCCGCTGGCCGGGCTGGCGCTTCGCCAAGGCAGGCAGCATCATGAACGGCCGCGCGGGCGCTGATCTACTCACGCGTGCGGAAGAACGCTGCTCAACCCGGCCGAGAGCGACATCACGCGCGGCGAGCGCAATCAGCAGGTGCATGCAGGCGCTGATGAGCAAGCTCGCGAGCTTCGACACCTTCATGCGGATGCCGTTCGATCGGCGAGGACCTGACTCAAGCCGCTCGCGACCGACCTGTCCGCAAATCGAGTTCATGTCGGCTGGGTTGGGTGAAGTTCCGGCCGGCCGCACGATCCACTGCCGGCTCGGCGGCATCTCGACCGGCGGCGACATCACGCCGAGCGAGGACAACGCGAAGGTGATCCTGATGGTGCTCGGCAAATCGGCGGTGCAGCCGCCCGCGCCGACCGGCGACACCTATCCGCCGGGCTGCTTGCTCGGGAGCCCCACAGGCTCTAGGCCTCGGCGGCTTTCTTCTTCTCCTTCGGCTTCTTCGAGTCGCGCTTCACGCGAGTCGCCGTCGGTCGATGGCGCGTCGCTTCTTGCCCGAGCCGCGGCCGTAGTCCGTCGAGTAGAAGCCCGAGCCCTTGAAGTGGCACGGCCACCGGGTAGAGCACGCGCTCCGACCGGCCCCTCACCGCAGACCTCGCAGACCTCCGGCGGCGCGTCGCCGATGCGTCTGGAAGAGCTCGAACACATGCCCGTTCGGACACCGGTACTCGTAGATCGGCACGTTCGGACATTGCAACGGCCTCAGGCGGCGCCTGTCGCCGTTTACGCCGAGGGCGTCACGCGCGGCGTTCGCGCTCCAGGGTCTCGCGGTAGCAGGGCGCGTCCTCGAAGGCCGCGAGACCGGGTGGCGTCTGCCGCCTTCGCGACCGCTTGCGCCGCGCGGCGGCGAGTGCGGCGGAGGCGCCGACGCAGGCTGCCGATCACGAACGAGCGCAGCCGCCCCGACTGCGATTCGCGGTCCATGCCACGATTGTAGAAGGCATGGCGATGAGCTCCACGGCGGTGATCTGCACCCTCGGCGACGTGCTGCTGGACGTCGATCGTCCGGACCAGCCGAGCCGCTCGCGCCCGGCGCCGACAGCCCGGTCGGAGACGCGCCTGGCGACCGGCGGCCAGGCCGCCAACGTCGCCGCCTGGGTCGCGGAGCTCGGGTCGAGGGCGCCGGTGTGCGTCGCAAAAGCAGGCCGACGACACCGCCGGTGCTCTGCGCGCTCGCTTCTGGACGCGCGCGGCGTCGAGCTCGTCGGACCCGTCGTCGCCGGCACGGACCGGCGTCGTCGTCGCGCTCGTCGCGGCCGACGGCGAGCGGACGATGGCGACCGACCGCGGCGTCTCGCCGAGCTGCGCGCAGAGGAGCTCGACCCCGCCTGGTTCGAGGGCTGTTCTCGGCTGCACCTCTCGGGCTACAGCCTGCTGGCCGAGCCGATCGCGGAGGCGGCCCTGGCCGCGGCGCGGCTGGCGCGGTCGCGCGAGGCACGCGATCAGCGGTCGACCTGTCGTCGTGGAGCGCGATCCGCGACTACGGGCCGGAGCGCTTCCGCGCGAACCTCGACGCGGCTCGCGCCCGACGTGGTCTTCGCCAACGAGCCCGGAGTGGGAGATGGTCGGCGGCGCCTACGCGCTCGCCGAGACCGCGGTCGTCAAGCGCGGCTCGCGCGGCGTCGAGGTGCGGACGGCAGAGGGCGTCGAGGAGTTCGCGCCGCTCGACGCTCTGCGGTCGTCGACACCACCGGGCGCCGGCGACGCGCTCGCGGCCGGCTTCCTCGTCGGCGGGATCGAGCTCGGCCTCGAGGCGGCAGCTCGCTGTGTGGGCCAGCTCGGGGCGGTGCCGGGTGACCGAAGTGCTCCGGATCGCGCCGGAGGTGTCAGCAAGCCCTCCACGAGGGCGGTCCGGTCGTCGCGCTCGAGACTACGCTCGTCGCACACGGGTTCCCTCCCGGGGTGGGGGTGGAGGTGGGGCTCGACGCCGAGGCGGCGGTCAGGTCCGAAGGGGCCGTGCCCGCAACGGTCGGTGTGCTCGACGGCGCAGATCGTCGTCGGCCTCGACGCAGGCGGAGCTCGGCGCGCTTCGGCGACGCCGGCGCCGACGCGCGCAAGGCGCGGGCCGCGCGACCTCGCCGCCTGCGTGGCTCAGCGGCGCGCTCGGCGCGACGACCGTCGGCGGCACGCTCGCCGCGCGCCGCGGCCACGGGATCCGGTTCATGGGCACCGGCGGGATCGGAGGCGTCCACCGCGGCTTCGCCGAGCGGCCCGACGTCTCCGCCGACCTCGCGGAGCTCGCGCGCACCCAGGCGCTCGTCGTCTCCTCGGGAGTCAAGTCGCTGCTCGACGTCCCCGCGACCGCCGAGCTGCTGGAGACGCTCGGCGTGCCGGTGCTCGGCTTCCGCACCGACGACGCTGCCGCTCTTCTACAGCGCAGGCGGCGGCCCGCCGGTCTCCGCCCGCGTCGAAGACGCCGGCGGAGGCGGCGCGCATCGCGCGAGGCGCACTGGGAGCTCGGCGGCGCGGCGCTCCTGCTCGCGCGCGATGGCCGACGAGGTGGTCGACGATGCTGATGCCGCTGATCGAGGAAGCGCTCGACGCCGCGGCGCAGGGCGATGCACCGGCCAGGAGGTGACGCCGTTCGTGCTCTCGTTCCTGCACGAGCGCAGCGGTGGCCGCACGCTCGACGGTGAACCGCGAGCTGATCGTCGCCAACGCGCAGCCTCGCCGCGCGAGGTCGCCGTAGCGTTCGCCGCTAGCTGACCGAGCCGAGGGAACTCGTCGATCGAGAACGCCGGTCAGCGTCTGGAGCTTCGCGCTGCCGCGGGCACCGGAGCGACCGAGACACGCTGGCGATCGTCTCGGCGTCGGGCGCCTCGACGACGTTGACGAAGTCGAACGGCCCGAGCGTCGCCCACTGGTGCACGACCTTCGCGCCGAGCTCCTCGACGTCACGGTTGACCTCCCGCAGCCGGTCGGGGTTCGCCTTCAGGGTCTGCACGCCCTGGGCGGTCAGGCTCGTGAGCATGATGTAGGTCGGCATCGCGGCTCCTCCTCCGTCGGGACGGCCCGACTCTAACTCGGGCGACCTGGTCGAAGTAGAGGAGGCACGACCCGAGCACGACGACGGGCCAGAGCACGCCTTCGGACAGCGGCCGCGCGATCTCCGCCGCCTGGCCGCTGCCGGCGTTGAGCGCGACCGCGAGCACCCGCGTCGCGAGGTAGAACAGGATCCCGAGCGCCGCCATCGATGCCGAGCGAATGGACGTAGTCGGCGCGCCCGAGCCGGTAGCCGCGCTCTGAGCGACGCGACACACGCCGGCGCCCTCGATCACCGCGGCAGGCACTGCAGAGCCCGACGAGCGCGAGCCACGCGACCGCCGGGAGGACGTAGAGCAGCACGAGCGCCGGGAACGGGACGAACACGATCGATGCCCGGCGACGAACGCGGCGAACAGCCGGCGCCGCTCGGACCGGCCTCTCGGCGACGAGCACGGCGGCGCCGACGTAGGCAGAGCGTCAGCGAGCAGCGCGCCGACCGCGACGCTGAAGATCGCGTCCGACCGTCCAGCGCCGACGCACGCGCGACCGCGCCGAAGACGCCGATCGGCAGGCCGAGCGCCAGCGAGGGCCAGAAGCGGCGGCCGTAGAAGCTTGAAGCGCCTCGGCGACCACCTGCCCGACCGTCCGGGTCTCCGGCGGCAAGGGCGGCGGCAAGCGGTTCCTTCGGTAGTGCGCTTCCTGGCCACGAGCAACGGCTAACCGCCTAGCGCGGCAGCAGGCTCGGCCGCCGGCGCCTTCTCGAAGTCGAGCTCGCCGTCCTCGGCGTCCACGCGGACCGTCGTCGCCCTCGGTGAACTCGCCCTCGAGCAGCGCGCAGCGCGAGCGGGTTCTCGAGCAGGCGCTGGATCGCGCGCTTCAGCGGCCGCGCGCCGTAGGTCGGATCCCAGCCGGCCTCGGCCAGCACGACTCCTTGCGCGGCGTCGGTCAGCTCGAGCCGCAGCCCGCGCTCGGCGAGCCGCGCCTCGACAGCGCCGCAGCTGCAGCTCGACGATCTCGCCGATCTGCTCGCTGCGTGAGCGGGTGGAACTCGACGATCTCGTCGATCCGGTTCAGGAACTCCGGCCGGAAGCACTCCGGCATCGCCTCGGCCGAGCGGACGTTCGAGGTCATGATCAGCACGGTGTTGCGGAAGTCGACCGTGCGGCCCTGGCCGTCGGTCAGCCGGCCGTCGTCGAGGATCTGCAGCAGGACGTTGAAGACGTCGGGGTGCGCCTTCTCGATCTCGTCGAGCAGGACGACCGAGTACGGCCGGCGGCGCACCGCCTCGGTCAGCTGGCCGCCCTCGTCGTAGCCGACGTAGCCGGGCGGCGCGCCGACGAGGCGCGAGACCGTGTGCTGCTCCATGGTACTCGGACATGTCGAGCCGGACGCATGCGCCCGCTCGTCGTCGAACATGAACTCGGCGAGCGCTCGCGCCAGCTCGGTCTTCCCGACGCCGGTCGGGCCGAGGAAGACGAACGAGCCGATCGGCCGGTTCGGGTCCTGCAGGCCGGAGCGGGCGCGGCGCAAGGCGTTGGCGACCGCCTCGACGGCCTCGTCCTGGCCGACGACGCGCTCGTGCAGCCGCTCCTCCATGTGGATCAGCTTCTCGGTCTCGCCCTCGAGCAGCCGATCGACCGGGATGCCCGTCCAGCGCGCGACGACCGCGGCGACGTCGTCCTCGTCGACCTCCTCCTTGACCATCGGCTCGATCCTCCGGCTCGGCTCGCGCTCCGCGAGCTCGCGCTCGAGCGCGGGCAGCTCGCCGTAGCGGATCTCGGCGACGCGCTGGAGGTCGCCGTTCGCGCTCGGCGCGCTCGGCCTCCATCGCGCAGCTCGTCGATCCGCGCGGGTGATCTCCTTGACCCGCTCGAGCTGCCTCCTTCTCCGTCGCTCCAGCGCGCGGCCAGCTCGTCGCGGCGCTCCTTGCGCCTCGGCGAGCTCGCGCTCGAGCGGCTCGCGCACGTCGCTTCGACTCCTTCGCCATCGCGGCGAGCTCGATCTCGAGCTGCCGCACGCGGCGCTCGGCCTCGTCGAGCTCGAGCGGCGAGCGAGTCGATCTCCATCCGCAGCCGCGAGGCCGCCTCGTCGACGAGGTCGATCGCCTTGTCGGGCAGGAAGCGGTCGGCGATGTAGCGGTCGGAGAGCACCGCGGCCGCGACCAGCGCCGCGTCGCGGATGCGCACGCCGTGGTGCGCCTCGTAGCGCTCCTTCAGGCCGCGCAGGATCGCGATCGTGTCCGCGACCGACGGCTCGCCGACGAAGACCGGCTGGAAGCGCCGCTCGAGCGCGGCGTCCTTCTCGATGTGCTTGCGGTACTCGTCGAGCGTGGTCGCGCCGATCGCGCGCAGCTCGCCGCGCGCGAGCATCGGCTTGAGCATGTTCGCGGCGTCGACGGCGCCCTCGGCGGCGCCCGCGCCGACGATCGTGTGCAGCTCGTCGATGAAGAGGATCAGCTCGCCCGCGGCGTTCTGCACCTCGGTGAGCACGGCCTTGAGCCGCTCCTCGAACTCGCCGCGGTACTTCGAGCCGGCGAGCATCGCGCCGATGTCGAGCGCCCAGACGCGCTTGCCCTTCAGGCCTCCGGCACGTCGCCGGCGACGATCCGCTGCGCGAGGCCCTCGACGATCGCGGTCTTGCCGACGCCCGGGTCGCCGATCAGGACCGGGTTGTTCTTCGTGCGGCGCGAGAGCACCTGGATCACGCGGCGGATCTCCTCGTCGCGGCCGATGACCGGGTCGAGCTTGCCCTGCTCGGCGAGCTCGGTCAGGTCGCGGCCGAACTTCTCCAGCGCCTGGTAGGTGCCCTCGGGATCCTGCGAGGTGACGCGCTGGCCGCCGCGCACCTGCGGCGATCTTCGCCTCGAGCTGCGTCGCGCGGGACGACGTCGAGCGCGAGCAGCAGGTGCTCGGTCGAGACGTACGTCGTCCTCGAGCTTCTTGGCCTCGTCGAGGCGCTGGTCGAGCACGCGCGAGAGCGCCGCCGAGATCTGCGGCTGCTGCTGCGCGCCCTGGGTCGCAGGCTTCGCGCGCAGCGCGGCCTCGGCCTGCGCGCGCAGCTCGGCGGCGTCCGGGCACGAGCTGCTGCGGCAGCTCCTGGTCGAGCAGCGCGAGCAGTCAGGTGCTCGGGGTAGAGCTCCGGGTTGCCCATCCGGCGCGCCAGCTCCTGCGCGGCGGCGACCGCCTCCTGTGATTTCAGTGTCAGCTTGTTGAAGTCCACTTTCGGCTCCGGGTAGTTGGGTCTGGTCGTAGAGCACGAGGTCGCGGCGGTACTGCTTGTGCACCTGCTGCGATCGCTTCGCGCATCTCGCGCTCGAGCCGCTCCATCCGTGCCTGCATCCGCTGCAGCTGCTCCTCGAGGCCGAGCACGGCCTCGACGCCGGCGAGGTTGAGCCCGAGCTCGGTCGTCAGCCGCTGGATCAGGCGCAGGCGCTCGAGGTCGGCCTCCGAGTAGAGGCGCGTGTTCCCGGCGGTGCGCTGCGGCTGCACGAGGCCCTTCTGCTCGTACATGCGCAGCGTCTGCGGGTGCATGCCGACGAGCTCGGCGGCGACGGAGATCATGTAGCGCGGGCGCTCGTCGATCAGCGTTCGCCCCCGCGTGGACGCTGCTACGGCGCGGTCGACCATCGCGAGCAGGCCGACGACGACGAGCAGTGCAGTGGCGACGCAGGAAGAGCGCGTTGATCCAGCCACGGTCGCGGCTCACCGTCGTGACGTGAGCGCCAGAGCCCCATGGCGACGTAGAGCCCGATGCCGGCGAGGAGCAGCCGACTCGAAGCCGAAGGCCCGGTTCACGAGACCAGCCTTCGCGCGGGTCTCGCGCGTGGCCTTCCGCAGCGCCTCGATCGGCCTCGCGCTCGCCCTTGCTCAGCTTCTTCGGCACGGTCAGCTTCACGCGCGCGAGGAGGTCGCCGCTTGCCGGAGCCCTTCAGCTTCGGCGCGCCCTTGCCCTTCACGCGCAGCAGCGTCCCGTCCTCGGTGCCCGGCTTGACCTTCACGGTCACCTGCCCGTCCGGGGTGGGAACCTCGACCGTCGCGCCGAGCGCGGCCTCCGGGATAGGTGACCGGCACGTCGACGACGAGGTCGTCGCCGCGGCGGGTGAAGAGCTTCGAGGGCGTGACGCGCGTGACGACGTAAGAGGTCGCCCGCCTCGGCGCCGCCCCACCCGGCCTCGCCCTTGCCGCGCAGGCGGATCCGCGAGCCGTCCTTCACGCCCGCGGGGATCTTGACCGTGTAGCGCTTCGTGCGCCGCTCGCGGCCGGTGCCGCGGCAGTTCGGGCACGGGTCCTCGATCACGGTGCCGTTGCCGCGGCAGCGCGGGCACGGCTGCGAGAGCGCGAACAGCCCTGGCTCTCCGAGACTCACGCCGCGGCCGTGGCACTCGGGGCAGAGCGTCGGCGCGGTGCCGGGCTTCGCGCCCGAGCCGCCGCACTCGCGGCAGGCGGTCTCGAGCTCGACGGGGATCGTCGTCTCGACGCCGCTGCAGCGAGTCCTCGAACGAGAGACGGACCTCGACCTCGAGGTCGCTGCCCGCGCTGACCGCGCTGCTGCCTGCGGCGCGCCCGCGGCGCGAGCCCGAAGAGGCCGCCGAAGAGGTCGCCCAGATCGCCGAGGTCGAGCCCTCGAAGTCGAAGCCCGCGAAGCTGACGCCGCCGGCCGGGCCGCCCGGCCGCGCCCGTTCGCCGAGCCGAACGTGTCGTACTGCTTGCGCTTCTCGGGATCGGAGAGCACGTCGTAGGCGCGCCTGCACCTCCTTGAAGCGCTCCTCGGCGGAGGCGTCGCCCGGGTTCGCGTCCGGGTGGTACTGGCGCGCGAGCTTGCGGTAGGCCTTCTTGATCTCGTCCTGGCTCGGCGGCACTTCGCGACGCCGAGCGTCTCGTAGAGGTCCTTAACTGGCGCCATCGGCCTCGCCGCGGCGGCGGCCACCACCACGCGGGCCGGTCGCAGCACGTGGTCGCCCAGCTGGTAGCCCTTCTGCACGCACCTCGAGCACGGAGCCCTCCTCCGCGTCCGAGGGCTGCGAGAGCAGCGCCTCGTGGACGTGCGGGTCGAAGTGCGCCGTCCGTCTCGATCTCGGCGACGCCCTCGCGCGTCGAGCGCGGCCGCGAGCTCGCGGTGCACGAGCCGGACGCCCTCCTCGAGCTTTGCCTCCTCGTGCTCCTCGGCCGCCGCGAGCGCCCGCTCGAGGTCGTCGAGCACGGGCAGCAGCTCCTGCACGAGCCGCTCGTGGGCCCGCGCGACCAGGCTCTCCTGGTCGCGCAGGACCCGCTTGCGGTAGTTCTCGAACTCGGCGGCGACCCGCTTGAGGTCGTTCAGGTGCTCGTCCCGCTCGGCCTCGAGCGCGCGCGAGCCGCTCCTCGATCGTGAGCTCAGTGGCGTCAGCCGGGTGCTCGGTCACGAGGTCTTGGCCTCCTCGTCGACGACCTCGGCGTCCTCGATCACCTCGTCGTCGGAGTCGGCCGCCTCACCGTTGCCGGACGCAGACTGCGCCTGCTGCTGCGCGGACGCCTGCGCGTAGACCGCCTCGGCGAGCTTCTGCGAGGCCTCCTGAGCGCGTCGGTCTTCGACCGGATCTCGCCCAGGTCGTCGGTCTCGAGCGCCTGCTTCGAGCTCCATCACGCGGCCCTCGATCGTCGAGGCCTCTGCTCTCGTCGAGCTTCTCGCGGTGCTCCTTGAGGCTCTTCTCGGTCGCGTAGGCGAGCGACTCCGCCTGGTTCTTCGCGTCGGCGAGCTCGCGCAGGCTGTGCGCCTCGTCGGCGTGCGCCTCGGCGTCCTTGATCATCTGCTCGACCTCGCTCTCGGCTTCAGGCCCGAGCCGCCCTCGATCTGGATCTGCTGCTCGTTGCCGGTGCCGAGATCCTTGGCCGAGACGTTGATGATCCCGTTCGCGTCGATGTCGAAGGTGACCTCGATCTGCGGCATGCCGCGCGGCGCCGGCGGGATGCCGACGAGCTGGAACTTGCCGAGCGTCTTGTTGTAGAGCGCCATCTCCGACTCGCCCTGGAGCACGTGCACCTCGACCGAGGGCTGGTTGTCCTCGGCCGTGGTGAACGATCTCCGACTTCTTCGTCGGGATGGTCGTGTTGCGCTCGATCAGCTGCGTGAAGACGCCGCCCTTGGTCTCGATCCCGAGGCGACAGCGGGGTGACGTCGAGCAGCAGCACGTCCTTGACCTCGCCCTTGAGCACGCCGCCCTGGATGGCCGCGCCGACGGCGACGACCTCGTCCGGGTTGACGCCCTTGTGCGGGTCCTTGCCGATCAGCTCCTTGACCTTCTCCTGCGACCGCGGGCATGCGGGTCATGCCGCCGACGAGGACGACGTGGTCGATCGTCGACGCGTCGATGCCCGCGTCCGCGAGCACCTGCTTCGTCGGGCCGACGGTGCGCTCGAGCAGCTCGGCGGTCAGCTCGTCGAGCTTCGCGCGCGTGAGCTGCAGGTCGAGGTGCTTCGGGCCCTCCGGCGTGGCGGTGACGAACGGCAGGTTGATCTGCGTCGTCATCGTCGAGGAGAGCTCGATCTTCGCCTTCTCGGCGGCCTCGTAGAGGCGCTGCAGCGCCATCTTGTCCTGCGACGAGGTCGATGCCCTGGTCGCGCTTGAACTCGGCGACCATCCAGTCGACGATCGCCTTGTCGAAGTTGTCGCCGCCGAGGTGGTTGTCGCCGTTGGTCGCCTTCACCTCGAAGACGCCCTCGCCGAGCTCGAGCACCGAGACGTCGAACGTGCCGCCGCCGAGGTCGAAGACGAGGATCGTCTGGTCGGAGGCCTCCTTGTCGAGGCCGTACGCGAGCGCCGCGGCGGTCGGCTCGTTGATGATCCGCAGGACGTTGAGGCCGGCGATCTTGCCGGCGTCCTTCGTCGCCTCGCGCTGCGCGTTGTTGAAGTACGCCGGGACGGTGATCACCGCGTCGGTGACCGTCTCGCCGAGGTACGCCTCGGCGTCGGCCTTCAGCTTCTGGAGGATCATCGCGCTGATCTCCGGCGGCGCGTACTCCTTGCCGCCGGCCTTCACGCGCACGTCGCCGTTCGGGCCCTCGACGACCTCGTACGGGACGATCTTCATCTCCTCGGAGACCTCGCCGAACTTGCGGCCCATGAAGCGCTTGATCGAGAAGATGGTGTTCTGCGGGTTCGTCACCTGCTG
>ERZ1370068.10848-contig-951_pt1 | contig 28578 bp, 25 predicted proteins | sample MGYA00561227_ERZ1370068 | MGnify/ENA primary metagenome ERZ1370068 (study PRJEB38410, sample SAMEA6850437) | metagenome | study: Metagenomic assessment of the ecological functions of the soil: analysis of the soil microbiota associated with the...
GGTAGCGCTTCGCGTTCAGTTACGTATTGCTGATCCTCATCGATGCGAAGGGCGTCTCGCGCCTGGCCAGCAGGCAGGTGGGCATCTGGCCACTCGTGCTCTTCACGCTCGCGGGACTGAGCGCGATCGCCGTCGCCGTGCGCGGTGTCCCCGGCTTTGCGCCATCTGATCGAGTACCTCGCGCTGCGAGCTTGCCGACCTGCTCGGGGATCGGCTGACCCGAGCATGCGCTCGAGTCCGCGGCCGTCACGTGAGCTGCGCGCGCGGCGCGCGAGGACGTGTGGTCGTTCATCGCGGAACCGCATCACTTTTCCGGACTGGTGGCCCGGCATCGGCGGTGTGCAGCCGGACCGGCGCGGGCTCGCCGAAGGTGCGCGCGCTGGGGCGTCACCGGCATCGAGCGGCCGACGCTGCTCCGGCGGCCGGCGTCGAGCGGGATGCTGCTGGTCAGAGGTGTCCAGATCCCGGAGCGCTTCGCCTGGACGCCGACCGGCGACCACATCGACGCAGAAGCTTCGACTGCAGGCGAAGAGCCGAACCGGACGGTCGCGACCGCTCCAGGTCGAGGGCGCCCTGGCTCTACGGCTAGGCCGTGCCTGACGAAAGCGCTCACCCGTCTGCACTGCCGCTGTGCCAGACTGCTGCCGAGCTCTAACGAGCTCCTCGCCCCTCATGTTCGATTTCCGCTACCACGTCGCGTCCCTTGCCGCGGTCTTCTTCGCGCTCGTCATCGGCATCCTCGTCGGCGTGGCGCTTGCTTCACACGGGCTCGGCGACACCGAGCGAAAGCGGCTCGAGGAGAAGACTTGCGGCGCGCCGAGAGCCAGTCCGACGTGCTCCAGATCGCAGGTCGAGACGGCCGCGAGCGGCGCGGCCGCCGATCAGCCGCTTCGTGGAAGGGCACATACAAAGAGCGTGATGGCGAACAGGCTGAAGGGAAGAAGATCGCCGTGCTCTTCATCGGTTCGTCCGAGAGCGTTAACCGTTCTGCGATTGCGACCGGCGCTGGCTGACGCAGGCGCGGGCTCCCCTTGCGGATCAGGTTCAGTCAAGGTTCCAGTCGATCCGGCGTTGCTGGCGAAGCGGCTGGCGAACAAGCCCCAGCTCGCAAGTTACGCCGGACGCGGATCAGCTTGAAGAACCTCGGACACGACCTGGGAGCAGGAGTTCGTGGCGGGGACGGACACGCCGTTGTGGAGTGCGCTGCAGAGCAGCTGATCGTCGAGGAAAGATCGGCCCGGCGAAGCCGCCGGTGGACGGCGTCGTGATCGTTCGTTCGGTCACGCCGCAGACAGGCCGACGGCTCTCTTCCTCGAGGGTCTTCTACGCGGGCCTCGGCGGACTGTCGGCGTACCCGCGATCGAGGGTCGAGCGCACCGAAGGACCTGGGCAGCGCCATCAAGGCATTCCAGCGGGCAGGTTTCTCGACCGTCGACGACATCGAGACGCCGACCGGGAAGCTCGCGCTCGTCGCCCTGCTCGCCGATCCGCTGTTGACCGGCAGCTACGGGACGAAGAAGACCGCGCGAGGCTCCGCTGCCGCTCATTGCCCCGCTGCCTGCGACGGCGGGTGGATGAACCGCTGACCATCCTCGTCGCGGCTCGAGACGAGAGGCGGTGATCGGACGACCGGTGACGCGGCTGCGCAGCGCGTTCCCGGACGCCGAGGTGATCGTCGCGGACGACGGCTCGCGCGACCGCACTGCCGACGTCGCCGAGGAGGCGGGCGCACGTCGTCCTGCGCCTGCCGCGTCGCGGCAAGGGCCGAGGCCCTGTCGGCCGCCGAACGCGCCGCGGCCCGGGGCGCTGCTGCTCTGTGACGCCGACCTCTCCGGCGAGCTCCGGGCACTGTTGCAATTCGAACGGCGACCTGACCGTCGCCGCTTTCGCCGAGCGCGTGGGGGAGGCTTCGGCCTGGCGAAGCGCGTCGCGCAGGGCCTGATCGGCGTACTGCGCGGGCATCGAGGTGCGCGAGCCGCTTTCCGGGCAGCGAGCGCTTTCCGCTGCGGCGCAGGAGCGCGTGCTTCCCGGTTGCGGCCGGGTTCGGCTGCGAGGTGCGGATGACGATCGACGCCGCGCGCGTCGGGCTGCGCGTCCGCGAGGTCGAGCTTCCGCTGGGCCACCGCGCGACCGGTCCGCGACCTCGGTGGGTTCGTTCACCGCGCGCGGCAGCTGCGCGACACCGTCTACGCCTGCGGGCCGCTCGGCGATCAACTTCCACGGCCTGCGTCTGCCGCTCGTCGGCTGGAAGTGGGCGTGACGAACGCGCCCGGCGCGTCGCCGCCGTCGCGGCGCTCGGCCTGGCCGACGATCTGTGGAGCGGCCAGGAACGCGGCTTTCGCGCCCACCTGCGCAGCAGGTCGGACGACCGGCGTCCTCAAGCTGGTCGGCATCCCGCGGTCGGGCTGCTCGCGACGCGCGCGGGTCTCCGGAGCGCTGCTCGTCGGCCTCGCCGCGAACGCGCTCAACCAGCTCGACACGCGTCCCGGTCGCGCGCTCAAGGCCTATCTCGCTGCGGCCGTTCCTCTGGACGCGCCGGTCGGTGTCGCCGTCCTGCTCCTTCCCTACGATCTCCGCGAGATGGCGATGCTCGGGGACGCGGGGTCGAACGCGCTGGGCGCACTGCTAGGCTTGCATTCCGTGAAGCGATTCACGGGACGAGGCCAGTGGTTGGCGATCGGCGCGCTGACCGGCTCTCACGATCCTCGGAGAACGACAGTCCATCGGCGCCTGGATCGAGCAGGCCCCGGTGCTCTCGTGGCTCGATCGACTGGGCCGGTCATGAGCTGACGCTGCGCGCCCGACGAAGTACGTCTTCGTCACGGGCGGCGTCGTCTCGGCCCTCGGCAAAGGCATCGTCGCCGCGTCGCTCGGGCGGCTGCTGAAGGCGCGCGGCCTGCGCGTCAGGCGCAGAAGTTCGATCCCGTACCTGAACGTCGATCCCGGGCACGATGAGCCCGTTCCAGCACGGCGAGGTGTTCGTGACCGAGGACGGCGCCGAGACCGACCTCGACATCGGCCACTACGAGCGCTTCATCGACGAGAACCTCTCGCGGCACGCGAGCCACACCGCAGGCGCGATCTGGGACTCGGTCCTGCGCAAGGAGCGCAAGGGCGAGTTCCTCGGGCGCGACCGTGCAGGTGATCCCGCACATCACGAACGAGATCAAGGACGCGCATCCGGCGCGCGGCGAAGGTCGACGCCGACGCGACGTCGTCATCTCGCGAGATCGGCGGCACCGTCGGCGACATCGAGTCGCTCCCGTTCCTCGAGGCGATCCGCCAGTTCCGCGCGCGAGGTCGGCGCCGGAGAACGTCCTCTACCTCCACGTCACGCTGGTGCCGTTCATCGACGCCGGCCGGCGAGCTGAAGACGAAGCCGACGCAGCACTCGGTCAACGAGCTGCGCCGCATCGGTATCCATCCCGACATCGTCGTCTGCCGCTCGCACGACGAGCTGCTCCGACGGACATCCGCGACAAGATCGCGCTCTTCGCCGACGTCGAGCCGAGCGCCGTCGATCGCCGGCGCCGGACGTTCCGGACGTGCTACCTCGTCCCCGAGGTGCTGCAGGAGCCAGGGGCTCGACTCGGCTGGTCTGCGAGAAGCTCGGCGCTCGACCGCCGCCCGAAGCCGATCTCGGCGAGTGGCTCGACCTCACCGAGCGGATGCAGCGAGCGCGACGAGGTCGTCGAGATCGCGCTCGTCGGCAAGTACGTGAAGCTGCAGCGACGCATACCTCTCGGTGCACGAAGCGCTGAAGCACGCGGGCGTCGCACCACGGCTGCGCAGCGTGCACGTGCGCTGGGTCGACGCCGAGAGCATGTCCCTACGAAGAGGCCGACCGCGATGCTCGAGCAGGTCGACGGGGTGCTCGTGCCCGGCGGCTTCGGCTCGCGCGGCTGGGAGGGCAAGATCCTCGCCTGCCGCGTTGCCCGCGAGCGCGAGATTCCGTACCTCGGCATCTGCCTCGGCATGCACGTCGCGGTCTCCGAGTTCGCGCGGCACGTGCGTCGGGCTCGACGGCGCGAACTCGACCGAGATGGATCCCGAGACGCCGTACCCGGTGATCGACCTGCTGCCCGGAGCAGAAGGAGATCGAGGACCTCGGCGGCACGATGCGGCTCGGTGCGCAGGCGGTCGAGCTGGCAGACGGAACGCGCGCGCGCGAGGCGTACGGCGAGCCGGTCGTCCACGAGCGGCACCGGCACCGCTACGAGGTCAACAACCATTACCGCCCGCGCTCGTCGAACGGCGGGCCTCGTCATCTCCGGGACGTTCCAGGAGGGCCGGCTCGTCGAGATCGTCGAGCTGCCCGACCACCCCTGGTTCGTCGCGAGCCAGTTCCATCCCGGAGTTCAAGTCGCGGCCGACGCGTCCGGCGCCGCTCTTCCGCGACTTCGTCGGCGCCGCACTCGTGCGCTCGCGTGGAGCGATCGGCCGTCGGCGCGGCCTCCGCCTAGCGCCGCTACGCCAGATCGAGCGGTGGCCTCCGAGGTCGTCGACCTTTTCACCGAGCTGGCGGCGCTCCCAAGCCCACCGGGCGACGAGCGCGCGGTCGCCGACGTCGTAGTCGCGCTACCTGCGCGACCTCGGCTTATCGGTGGACGAGGACGACGCGGGCCGAAGGTCGGGTCGAACATCGGCAACGTGTTACTGCCGAGCTGGAGGCGACGGACGGCGGCAACCCCATCTTCCTCTGCGCACATCTCGACACCGTTCCGCCTGAGGGCCGATCGAGCCGGTGATCGAGGACGGCGTCGTCGCGCAACGCGGCGGCACGATCCTCGGCGCCAGACAACAAGTCGGCCGTCGCGGCGATGCTCGAAGGCGCTCGCCGGGTGCATCGCCGAGAACCGACCGTCACGGCGGCATCGAGCTTCTGTTCACGCCGAAGGAGGAAGTGGGCTTGCTCGGCGCGGCCGCGTTCGACCATGAGCGTCTGCAGGCGCGGCTCGGATACGTGTACGACCAGGCCGCGCCGATCGGCGACGTGATCCTCCTCGGCGCGCCATATTCGCGAGCGATGCGAGGTTCGCTTCCACGGCGCGCTCTGCGCACTCCGGCATGTATCCCGAGGAGGGACGCTCGGCGATCGCCGGCCGCGGCGCGCGCGATCTCGGACCTCCGCCTGGGCCGGATCGACGAGGAGACGCACGGCGAACGTCGGGATCGATTCAGGGCGGGACAGGGCAACATCATTCCAGAGTGGTGCACGCTGGACGCCGAGGCGCGCTCCCACGACGAGCGGAAGCTCGACGAGCGTGGTGCAGGAGATGCTCGACGCGCTTCTCGTTCGCCGCGCAGGGCTCGAGGACTGCGAGGTCGAGACGAAGGTGTCGAAGAGCTACAAGGGCTATCGCTTCAAGCCGGACGATCCCGTCGTTCGGATCGCTCACGCGGCGCTCGAGCGGAGCGGCTACAAGCCGAGCGTACGGGCTCAGCGGCGGCGCAGCCGATGCGAACGTCTTCAACGAGGCGCGGGCTTGCAGTGTCTCAATCTGGCGAACGGCATACAAGGACATTCACACGCCGGACGAGCGCATCACCGTGGCAGACCTCGAAGGGATGGTGGAGGTGACCCTCGCCCTCGTGGATGCCGCTCGAGATGCTGACACTAAGGCGTGGCCGGATAACCGCTGTCGTCGGCGAGCGGGTCGACGGTCTGTCGCGAACTCAGAGGTTGACGGCGTGCCGTGTGTTGCGTTTCCGCGGCTCACCGGCCCGGTGGCGCTCGGCGACGAGGTGATCGTCAATACGCAGGCGCGCGGGTGAGCTCGGAACGGGCGGCTTCGACGTGCTCTACGTGAATCTGACGCGCGGCCTCGATCTGCCCGCGGAGAGCGACGCCGCAGTGATGAAGCTTCCCATACCCCCGTTCAAGCGCGCGACGTCACGCGGAGGAGGGGCGCGCGCTGCCGGACACGCTGGCCGGGCTGCCCGTCGTCTGCTGTTCCCTCCACAGCCAGGTCGCGCCGGTCTGCGCGGGAATCGGGCGAAGGCGCGGGTCGCCTATGTCCAGCTCGCCGGGGCGCTGCCGATTCTCGCTGTCGGACGCGTTGCGCGTGTTGCGCGAGCAGGGTCATGTCGAGACGTCGATCGCGGTAGGTGCCTGTCTCGATGGTGACGTCGAATGCGTCTCGGCGGCGTCGGCTCTGCTGTGGTGCGCTGCCGAAGGTTTTGACGTCGTCGTCTGCGCGATCGGACCGGGGATCGTCGGCACCGGCTCGCGCCTTCGGTCACGGCGGTGTGGCTGCCGCCGATGCCGCGAATGCCGCGCAGCGCTGCACGGCACCTCGATCCTGGCGGTGCGCGCATCGGGCGCGACCCGCGCGAGCGTCACCAGGGTGTTTCCCACCACGCGCGGGCGCAGTGCTCGAGTTGTGCCTCGGCGACGTGATCGCTCCTGGCCCGCAGGCTACGACGCAGCGCGACGGGCCTCGAGGTCCATCTGACGTCGACGTCAGACGGGTGGGAAGAGGCGTGCGCGGGTCTACCGCTCGCGCACATGGGACGCGGGCACGGAGGACCCGCTCTTCTTCGCAACCGCCTTTGCTGCTGGTCGCGTTGCTGCAGGCCTTATTCGCTGATGGAGGAGCGACGCCTCGGGCCCGGTGGTCGGGCTCGGGACCTGGAACACGTTCGGTGGTGACGTAGGCCATAGCGAAGGTCGTCATCAACGCGGCGGTCGGCTCCGGGTGCCGAGTCTTCGACTCGTCACCGATGTACGGCGGCTGCCGAGCAGCGTTGTCCGCCGCGCTCGCCGGGCGCCGGGATGTGGCAGCGATTGCCACGAAGATCTGGGCGGGCAGCGTCGAGGAAGGGCGCGAGCAGTACCGGCAGCAGTGCGAGTGGTTCGGTCGAGTCGAGATCCGAGCAAGTCCACAACCTGGTGGCGTGGGAGCAGCACGTTCGGTGGCTCGAACCAGAGCGGGTGGAGGAGGCGCATCGATCGTCTCGGTGTGACCCACTACTCGCCGAGCGCTTTCAGGAGCTGGCGCGTGCGCTCCGATCAGGCCGCTTCGACACGGTGCAGGTGCCTCTCAACCCGCGTGAGCGGAGTGCGAGCGGGAGATCCTGCCGCTGGCCGCCGAGCTCGGGCGTCGCGGTGATCGTCATGCGGCCTGCTGGGCGAAGGCACGCTCGTCCGCCGCTCGGTGCCGCAGGAAGCGCTCGCGCAGCTCGGGGTGGAGTCCTGGTCCCAGGCCCTGCTGAAGTGGGCGCTCTCCGACGAGCGCGTCGACACCGTGATTCCGGCCACGCGCAATCCGGGCACGTGGGCGAAAACGCCGGCGCCGGCGACCCGCCCTGGTTCGACGCGGAGCAGCGACGTCTCGTAGAAACTCTCGCCGTATGAAGCCGGATTCCTCCGAGACGCGCGTACGACGGCAAGCTGATCGATGTCACGGTCGAGCGCTGGGGCGAGCACGAGCGCGAGATCGTCGAGCATCCGGCGCCGTCGCGATCGTCGCCTTCGATACCGAGGGCATGCTGACTCTCGTTCGACAGCGCCGCGAGGCTGTGCGCACCAGAGCTCCTCGAGTTGCCGGCCGGGACGCTCGAGGAGGGTGAGGCACCACTGGCTTGCGCGCGGCGTGAGCTCGAGGAGGACGGGCCTGACAGGTGGGACGTGGCGCCAGGCGGCGGCCTTCTACACGACTCCGGGCTTCTGCCGCGAGCGGATGCATCTCTTCTTCGCCGAGGCGCTCGAGCGCGGCGACGCCAGCCTGAGATCGACGAGGAGCTCGAGGTCGCTCCGTTGGGCCAGGGCAGAGATCGCCGCGAAAGTGGGCATGAGATCGAGGACGCCAAGACACTCGCCGGGTTGCTTCTCTATCTGCATCACAGCGAACCGGACGGCGTTGACAAGGTAGGGTGACGCCGCTTGAAGATCGGTGTCGCCAGAGAGATCAAGTCGACGAGTACCGCGTCGCGCTGACGCCTGCCGGCGCGCGCGAGCTCGGCCAGCGCGGACGCGACGACGTCATCGTCGAGACCGGTGCGGGCGGTGGCAGCTCGTTCTCCGATGCCGCGTACGAGGCTGCCGGAGCCCAGATTGCGGCTGTCGAGGAGGTCTGGGGGAAGCCGATCTGCTTGCTGAAGGTCAAGGAGCCGATCGCGCTGGAGTACGGGCACTTGCGCGAAGGGCTCGTGCTGTTCACCTACCTGCACATCGCAGCAGACGAAGCGCTGACGCTCGCGCTGCTCGAGAGCGGCATCACTGCCGTCGCTTACGAGACTGTCGAGACCGACTCGGGCGCGCTACCGCTGCTCGCACCGATGAGCGAGATCGCCGGTCGCCTCGCGGCTCAGGCGGGCGCCTACTTCTCGAGAAGCCGCTGGGCGGACGCGGGCTGCTGCTCGGAGGCGTTCCCGGAGTCGCGCCCGGGCGAGTCGTCGTGATCGGCGGCGGCATCGTCGGCTACAACGCCGCGGTGATCGCGATCGGCCTCGGCGCGAACGTCACGATCCTCGAGCGCTCGATCGACCGGATGCGCCACCTCGAGGAGATCCTGTCGGGCCGGCGTCAGCCTCCGTGATGTCGTCGAGCCTCCAGATCGAGGAGTCGGTGCAGCGAGGCGGACGTCGTCATCGGCGCAGTGCTGATCCCCGGTGCACTCGCGCCGCGGTTGATCACACGAGAGATGGTCGCCGGGATGAAGGAAGGCTCGGTGCTCGCCGACGTTGCGATCGACCAGGGTGGTTGTGCGGAGACTTCGCGACCGACGACGCACAGCGATCCGGTCTACACCGTCGAAGGCGTCACGCACTACTGCGTTGCAAACATGCCGGGCGCAGTGCCGATCACGTCCACCCAGGCGCTGACGAACGCAACGCTGCCGTACGTGGAGGCGATTGCCGACTACGGACTGGCCGAAGCCGTCGCCCGCGACCCTGCTCTCGCGCGTGGCGTCAACGCGTCGTGGAGGAACGGTTACCTACGAGGCCGTTGCCGAGGCGCACGGCCTGGACTACCGGCCGCTCGAGGACGTCCTCCCGCTCTCTGCGGTTTAGCGCCCTAGACGGAGTTCGGCTTCGAGGGTGAGAGCCTCACGACGAGGCCCGTCACTCCGGCGCGCAAGCGCGATCACGGCGGCGCAGAAGACGAGCATGGCGAGTAGTCCGAGGACGTCCATCATGGTCGACCTAGAATAGCCCGCATGCCGAGGGCGTGTGTCATCGTGCTCGATGCCGTGGGTGCCGGCGAGCTTCCGGACGCCGCCGAATACGGCGACGAGGGCTCGGACACCCTCGGGAACGTTGCTCGCGCCGTAGGGGGCCTCGACCTGCCGAACCTCGAGGCGCTCAGGCCTCGGCAACGTCGAACCGCTGCGAGGGCTGCCCGCCGCAGGCGGGCGCACCGCGGTCGCCGGACGCCTGATCGAGCGCTCGAAGGGCAAGGACACGACGACCGGACACTGGGAGCTGATGGGCATCCTCACGCCGCAGCCGATGCCGACGTATCCGCACGGCTTCCCGCACGACGTGATCGATCCGTTCATGCACAAGACCGGGCGTGGCGTGATCGGAAACAAGCCGGCGTCGGGGACGGAGATCATCCAGGAGCTCGGCGAGGAGCATCAGCGAACGGGCAAGTGGATCGTCTACACCTCCGCCGACTCGGTCTTCCAGATCGCAGCGCACGAAGAGACGATTCCACTGGAAGAGCTCTACGACGGCCTCTCGCAGCGCGCGCGAGATCCTGACCGGCAAGCACGCAGTCGGTCGTGTGATCGCGAGGCCCTTCGTGGGCGAACCTGGCAACTACGAGCGCACGCCGAACCGTCACGACTTCTCGCTCGATGCCGAGGCAGCCGAACTACCTCACGCTCGTGCGTGAGACGGGGATGAAGGTTCACGGCGTCGGCAAGATCGGCGACATCTTCGCCGGGCAGGACATCGACGAGTCACATCCGACGAAGTCGAACGTCGACGGCATCACCGCAGACCGAGAAGCTCCTGCGCGAGCTCGACGACGGACTGATCTTCACGAACCTCGTGGAGACGGACATGCTCTGGGGACATCGCAACGATCCGGAAAACTTCCATCGCTGCCTCCAGGACTTCGACCGCAGGCTGCCCGACATCTGCTCGATGCGCTGCGTCCGCACGATCTGCTGATCCTCACCTCCGACCACGGCTGCGACCCGACGACGCCGTCGACAGACCACTCGCGTGAGCACGCGCTGCTGCTTGCCTACGTTCAAGGCAAGAACGCTGCAGGGCGCATCCACGAGGAGCGAGTTTGCAGACGTCGGAGCGACCGTGAACGCCTGGCTCGGAGGAAAGTCTTCCTCGCGCGGCATCCCCGGCCAGCCGATCGTCGAGCACTGACCGTTCCTTCGTGATCCACGCCGCCGAGCTGATCCGCCGCAAGCGTGACGGAGAGCGACTTTCGAGCGACGAGCTGTCGGAGCTCGTGCTCGCGCTACGCACGCGGCGAGGTTCCGGACTACCAGATGGCCGCGTTTTGCATGGCCGTGTACTTCCGGGGTCTGAACGGTGAGGAGACCTTCGCGTTGACGGACGCGATGATCCGGAGCGGTGAGACGATCGAGCTTCGGCCCGCACTCGGCCGCAAGGTGGTCGACAAGCATTCGACCGGCGGCGTGGGGACAAGACGTCGCTCGCCGTCGGGCCGATCGTTGCCGCGTGCGGCGTGCCGTTCGGCAAGATGAGCGGCCGCGGGCTCGGCCACACGGGCGGGACGCTCGACAAGCTCGAGTCCATTCCCGGATTTCGCGTCGAGCTGACCACCGACGAGTTTCTCGCAGCAGGTGCGTGAAGATCGGCCTCGCGATCATCGGCCAGAGCGCGAACCTCGTTCCCGCCGACAAGCTGCTCTACGGCCTGCGCGACGTGACTGCGACGGTCGACAACGTCTCGCTGATTGCAGCGAGCATCATGTCGAAGAAGATCGCGGCCGGCGCCGACGCGATCGTCCTCGACGTCAAGGTCGGCGACGGCGCGTTCATGAAGACGATCGAGGACGCGCGCGAGCTGGCACAGATGATGCTCGAGCTCGGCCGCCATGCGGGCCGCGAGGTCGTCTGCGTGCTGACGGACATGGACCAGCCGCTCGGGCACGCGGTCGGGAACGCGCTCGAGATTCGCGAGACGATCGCGACGCTGAAGGGCGACGGGCCGCCGGACTTCACCGAGCTCGTGCTCGGCGTCAGCGCCCATCTGCTTGCGCTCTCCGATCTCGAGATCGGGGAGGAAGAAGGACGAGCCCGCGCGGCGGCTCTCGGTCCAGGACGGCACTGCACTCGCGATGTACGAGCGCTGGATCGCGGCGCAGGGCGGGGATCCGGCTGAAGCCGCGCTGCCCACGGCGCCCGCCGTTCCGCGAGGTTCTTGCACCGGCGAGCGGGTACGTCCGCGCGACTCGGCGCGATCGACGTCGGCGTGGCCGCCCTCCGCCTCGGCGCCGGACGCCAGACGAAGGACGACATCATCGACCACGCCGTCGGCATCCGCTGTCTCGCGAAGCGCGGCGATGCGGTTAGTACAGGCGACGTCCTGGCCGAAGTGCACGCCCGCGACGACGCGGCGGCACAACAGGCCGAAGCCGAGGTGCTCGCCGCGTACGAGCTCGGTGACGAAGCTCCGCCTGCCAGGCCGATCGTGCTCGAGACGATCGCCTGAGATGCCGGAGCTCCCAGAGGTCGAGACGATCCGCCTCAGCTCGAGCCGCACCTTGTCGGCCGGCGGTTCGACCGCGTCGAGATCGGCGATCCGCGGCTCGTGCGGCCGTTCGAGCCGGCGGCTGTCGCCGCCGAGCTCGAAGGCGAACGAGTGTCAGCGCTCGAACGCCGTGGCAAGTATCTGATTGTTCGGTTCGAGTCGGGACGAGGCTCTTCTGATTCACCTCCGAATGACGGGAAGTCTGCGGCACGCCGCGAACGGAGAGCTGGCGCGACGACCCGCATCGACGCGCTGTTGTCAGGTTAGACGACGGATCCGGATGTCGCGTATCGCGACGTTCGCCGGTTCGGCACCTGGCAGTTGCTCGAGCCCGGTGAGCTCGACCCGTACCTCGAAGATCGACTCGGGGTCGAGCCGCTCGAGCGAACGTTCACGGCGCGACGACTCGGCCAGCAACTGGAAGGCCGCCGCGCACCGATCAAGGCTGCGCTCCTCGATCAGCGAACGGTGGCCGGGCTCGGAAACATCTACGTCGACGAAGCGCTGTGGCGGGCACAGGTCCATCCACTTCGCCCTGCTGGGACGCTCGACGAGGACGAGCTCGCGCCGTCTGACACGGTCGATCAAGCACGCCCTGAAAACCGCGGTCAGGAGGCAGGGCGCGAGCCTGCGCGATTACTCGACCCCTGACGGTGGAAGGGGCAGCATGCAGGACCGGTTTCGCGTTTACGACCGCGAAGGTCGCCCGTGTCAGCGCTGTGGGACTCCGATCGACAAGATCCGAACCGCCGGTCGCGGCACCTGGTATTGCCCCAACTGTCAGCGCCTGGAAAGTCAGGCGGCCAGCTCGTCGTCGAGGCGGCCGTCGCGGTCGAGGCGCCACAGTTCCGTGTAGCCGCCGATCGGCCGGCCGTCGATCAGGATCTGCGGGACCAGTCCAGCCCCCTGTCAGGTCGAAGAGCTTCTGCCTAAAGGACGGGTCGGCGTCGAGCGAGATCTCCTCGTACTCGATGCCGCGGCTTTCGAGCAGCGACTTCGCGCGGACGCAATAGCCGCACCACCGAGTCGAGTAGACACGAACCCTCGCCATATGGGTTCTAACGAAGAAAAGCCCGCAAAGGTTCCCTCCACCGCCGGCACTAGACTGGCCGGGCCATGGCCGGACGCTCTACAAGACCGAGGCGGTCGTGCTGCGCTCGTTCCGGCTCGGCGAAGCCGACCGCGTGCTGCACGTCTACACGCTCGCACGCGGCCGCATCGGCGCGGTCGCGAAGGGGATCCGCAAGACGAAGTCACGGTTCGGTGCGCGGCTCGAGCCGCTCTCGCACGTCGAGCTGATGTTGTACCAGGGCTCGAGTGAGCTGCAGACCGTCACGGGAGTGGAACTGGTCCGTTCGCACCATGAGGCGCGCGAGCAGCAGTACAGGCTCGGCGTGGGACTGCTCGGCGCCGAGGCGATGCTGCGCCTGTTCACGGAACAGGAGGCGAACGCGCGCGCGTTTCAGGCACTGACGCGTTTTCTCGACCTGCTCGACGACCTCGAGCCGCCTTCAGCTCGCCCATCGCTGGACCCGCTTGCGCTCTCCTTCCAGCTCAAGCTGCTCTGGCTGTCCGGCTACCTACCGCACCTGACGAGCTGCTCGAACTGCGGACGACGAGCGAAACCCTGGTCGGGTACTCGCCGCAGGCCGGCGGCGCAGTGTGCAGCGACTGCGCGGCCGGTGGCTCGCTGGCGCTCTCGCCCGCCGGCATCGCCGGAATCGAAGCGCTGCTCGCGCGTCCGCTTGCCGAGGCGCGTGACGCGAGCCTCGCGGAACGCTCGACGCGCGCGACGCGCTCGCGCGTCATCACTTCCGCTTACGAGTACTTCGGGAACTTCAGGCTGCGCACGCTGCGCAGCGCTTGAGGTCTGGTGTGGGAATCCGGCCGCGGCGGAATTTCGCAGCAGGCCTCTTAACCTAGTTCGCTTTCGGCGACTTCCAGTCCCGTTCGAGCGCATCCTCGAGCCAGTCCTGGACGCCGGCGATCGGAATGCGTTCCTGCTCGAGAGAGTCGCGGTCGCGGACCGTGACCGTGTCGTCCGCGAGCGTCTGCTCGTCGACGGTGAAGGCCCACGGCGTGCCGATCTCGTCCTGGCGGCGGTAGCGCGCCGCCGATCGCGCCGCCGTCGTCGTACTCGACGCTTGTGCCTGAGGCGCAGATCCTCGTAGAGAGCGCGCGCCTTCGCGACCATCTCGTCGCTCTTGCCGATCAGCGGCAGGATGGCCGCCGTGACCGGGCGCCATCTTCGGATGGAGGCGAAGCACGGTTCGCTCGCGCTCGCCGACGACCTCCTCGTCGTAGGCGTCGACGAGCAGCGCGACCGATGATCCGCTCGATGCTGACGGCCGGCTCGATCACGTAAGGGACGTAGCGTTCACCGTCTTGTCCCACGTACTCGAGCTTCGTCCTCGAATGCTCGGCGTGCTGGGTCAGGTCGAAGTCGCCGCGGTTGGCGATTCCTTCCAGCTCGCCCCAGCCGATCGGGTACTCGTACTCGATGTCGCTCGTTCCCTGTGAGTAGTGCGACCGCTCCTCGGGGCCGTGCTCGCGCACACGGAGCCGTGCCCTCGCGCAGCCCGTAGCGCAGGTGTACCAGTTGAGCCGCTCCTCGATCCAGTAGCGGTACCACTTCTCTCCGCTCGCCCGGCGGGACGAAGAACTCCATCTCCATCTGCTCGAACTCGCGCACGCGGAAGAGGAAGTTGCCGGGCGTGATCTCGTTGCGGAACGACTTGCCGATCTGGGCGATGCCGAACGGCGGCTTGCGCCGCGCGATCTGGAGCACGTTCTTGAAGTTGATGAAGATGCCCTGCGCGGTCTCGGGGCGCAGGTACGCACGCGAGCCCTCCTCCTGCACGCGCGCCGACGGTGCGTCTCGAACATCAGGTTGAACTGCCGCGGCTCGGTCAGGTCGCACTCGGGCGTCTCGCCGGGCCGCTTGCTGGGCTTGCGGCCGCAGTTGCGAGTCCTCCAGCTTGTCGGCGCGGAAGCGCAGCTTGCAGGTGCGGCAGTCGACGAGCGGGTCGGTGAAGCCGCCGACGTGGCCCGATGCCTCCCAGACCTGCGGGTGGAGGATGATCGCCGAGTCGATCGCGACGATGTCGTCGCGGTCCTGCACCATCGCCTCGAACCAGCGCTCCCTGGATGTTGTTCTTCATCAGGACGCCGTAGTGGCCGTAGTCGTAGGTCGAGCCGAGGCCGCCGTAGATCTCGGAGGACGGGAAGACGAACCCGCGCCGCCGGGCAAGCGAGACGATCTTGTCCATCGTGACGTCGCCGGCCATGAGCCGGGACGTTATCCGAGCGTTTGCCGGCGCTACGCGCACGAGCGCGAAGGCGGAGCCCGCCACCACGAGGATCGCGCCGGCGATCGCCAACACCAGGAGTGGCGATACGCCGTTGCCGCCGCCGTCCGATGGGGCCGGCTTTTGAGCTTTTCGCCGGTGCTGCCAGCGTCACCTGGCTGCGGGCGAGCAGCGCGCGCTTGATGTCGCTCTCCGCGCTCGAATAGATCCGGAGATCCTCCGGCAACTGCGCGAGCGCGGCTTGGTAGCAGCTGACGGAATAGGTCCCGTCGATGCGGCCGTCGCGCCAGTCCTGCGAGAAGTGCCGAGGTGCAGCTCTGGTCTTTGCCTCGGCCTGTGCCCGCTGAAGACGAGCACGGCTAGCAACCGCTGTGACGGCGAGAAGTGGCCCGAGGCCTCGAGGAGTCATCTCAAGAGGCTTCCCGCAATCTCTAAGAAGACACTCCAGAATCCGGTAAAGCCTTTGTGAATACGTGCCCTGGTCACTCGCGCGTGCCTCTAGCCACTAGCCTCCTCGCGGGATGGACCAGCCCCCGGTCGAGCTCCACATCGTCTCCGATTCGACGGGAGAGACCGCCGCGCGCCTCGTGCTGGCGCTCGAGGCCCAGTTTCCGGAGCAGGCGTTCGAGGAGGTCGCGCCACACCGCGGGCCGAGACGGTCGACGGACCTCGAGCGAGCGGTGCTGAGCGCCCGCGGACACGCGGCCGTCGTGATCTACACCCTCGTCGACCCTGAGCTTCGCGACGCGATGCGCCGACTCTGCCGCCGCGCGCGCGTCCACTACTGCGATCTGCTCGGCCACCCGATCGACGCCGTCGCCCGCGTGTCCGGGCAGGCCGCGCGGATGACGCCGGGCTCGCGGGCGCCGCTCGACTCCGGCGTACTTCCGGCGCATCGAGGCGATGGAGTTCGCGGTCAAGTACGACGACGGAGTGGGGCGGGTCTCGACGAGGCCGACATCGTGCTCGTCGGCGTCTCGCGCACCTCGAAGACGCCGCTGTCGATCTACCTCGGCTACCTCGGGCACAAGGTTGCGAACGTCCCGATCGTGAAGGGCATCGAGCCGCCGAAGGAGCTGTTCGAGCTCGATCCGGCGAAGATCGTCGGCCTGACGATCCATGCCGGACCGCCTCGCCGAGATCCGGCGAGCGCGCGTGCGAAATCTCGGTGCCAACAACCGTGCCGCTACGCGGAGCTGACAGAGGTGTACGACGAGCCTCGACGAGGCGGCTGCGGTGCAAAGGCGGCTCGGCTGCCCCGTGATCGACATCTCGGAGCTGTCGATCGAGGAGACGGCGCAGCAGATCCTGCGCGCGGTGGAGGGCCGGAAGCGCGGAGGCGGCGGCACCGGAGGCCAAGTGAAGCCGAAGCCGCCGGTGCCCCTGTGGCGCTGGGCCTTGTGGTGGGTGCGTTCCTCGGCTGTCGCGCTCGTCGTCTTCTACGTGCTGCTGACGCCGATCTGGCTGGGACTCAGAGGACTTGGCGTGGCTGGCCGAGTTTCGTGCCCGGCGCCGGCGCGCCATCCGCTAGCCCAACAGCCTGGTCTCGAGCACCCGTTCGCCGCTCTGCCTCGACGCGATACGCGGCGGCGCCCTCGCGGAGCTCACGACCTCCGCGAAGCTCGGTGCCGACGTAGTGGAAGCGCCGACGTCGTCGTCGGCGGCGACGCCGGCGTGGTAGCCCTCGGCGACCAGTCGCGTGTAGACGGGACGGCGCCGCTCCTCGCCGTCGTAGTGCGGGCATGCGCTCCCGGCAGGAAGCCGAGGCACTCCATCGGCGCGAGCTCGGACCGAACGAGTCCGTGACGCCGTGCTCGAACCAGCAGATCATTCCGGCGCTCCAGCCGGCGAGCAGCACGCCCTGCTGCCAGGCTTCCCGCAAGATCTCGTCGAAGCCGTGCGTTCTCCAGATCGCGAGGGCGTTCGCCGTGTTCCCACCGGTGACGAGGATGACGTCGTGGTCGAGCGTCAGCTCCTCAGTCCCGAGGGCGGCCAGGGGAAGAAGTGCAGGTGCGTCATCTCGGCACGCCCGCGTAGCCGCTCGTACCACCCGACCGTCCGGCTCGGGTCCTCCATCCCGGCGGTCGGGACGCAGAGCAAGCCGCCTTCCCGGCGCGAGGTCGGAGCATGTAGTCGAGCAGCGTCTCGTCAGGGGCCCCGCCCATCGGCAACGATCGTCGGCTCAGGCACAACGCCGAGTATTGCAGGGGATTTGTGAGAGGATTCTCGCTTCGCCCCAGCGCTACGTCTACGACTTCGACGAGCCGTCCGACGGGAGGCCGTGAGCTACTCGGCGGCAAGGGGATCGGCCTCGCCGAGATGACGCAGATGGGCGTGCCCGGTTCCGGCCGGGTTCACGATCACGACCGACGCCTGCCGCGCGTACATGTCGAACGGCAAGGCGCTGCCCGGACGGGCTCGGACGAGGAAATCGAGCAGCACCTCGGCGCGCTCAGGAGCTGAAGACGGGCAAGCGCTTCGGCGACACGAGTGACCCGCTGCTCGTCTCCGTACGGTCGGGCGCGGCGGTCTCGATGCCCGGGATGATGGACTCGATCCTCAACCTCGGGCTGAACGACGAGGCGGTCGCGGGCCTGCGCGCGCACGACCGGGAACGAGCGCTTCGCAAACGACTCGTACCGGCGCCTGATCCAGATGTACGGCGAGGTCGTCGACGGGATCGACGGCGCACCGGTTCGAGCAGGCGCTCGACCGACCTGAAGAAGGCGCGAGGCGTCGCACAGGACGTCGATCTGTCCGCCGACGACCTGGCCGGGCTGATCGAGACGTACCAGCGGCGATCTACCGCGGAGGAGACCGGTCGCGACTTCCCGCAGGATGCGCGCGAGCAGCTCACGCGCGCGGTACGCGCGGTCTTCGACTCGTGGGACACGCCGCGCGCGCAGGTCTACCGGCGCACGTACGACATTCCGGACGAGCTCGGCACGGCGGTCGAACGTCGTGCAGATGGTCTTCGGCAACAAGGGCGACGAGTCCGGCACCGGGTGTCGCGCTTCACGCGCGATCCGTCGACCGGCGAGCCGGGGCTCTACGGCGAGTTCCTGGCGAACGCGCAGGGCGAGGACGTCGTCGCGGGCATTCGCACGCCGGAGCCGCTCGCGCGCGATGGAGCAGAAGCTGCCCGCTGCGTTCGACCAGCTGCTCGGAGACGATGCGCCGGCTCGAGGAGCACTACCGCGACATGCAGGACATCGAGTTCACGGTCGAGGACAACGAGCTCTATCTCCTGCAGACGCGCTCGGCCAAGCGCACGGCGGCCGCCGCGGTCAAGGCGGCCGTCGACATGGTCGACGAAGGGTCTGATCTCGCGCGAGGACGCGGTCGCGCGGATCGATCCTGCGCAGCTCGACCAGCTCCTGCATCCGATGATCGACCCGGCCGCCGAGTGGGAGGTCGCCGCGAAGGGGCTGAACGCGTCTCCGGGCGCGGCCTGCGGGCAAGATCGTCCTCGACGCCGACACGGCCGAGGAGCGCGGCAAGGCGGGCGAGAGCGTCATCCTCGTCCGCTGGGAGACGACGCCGGACGACATCCACGGCCTGATCCAGGCGGCAGGGATCCTCACCGCGCACGGCGGCATGACCTCGCACGCAGCGGTCGTCGCGCGCGGGATGGGCAAGCCGTGCGTCGCCGGCTGCGAAGGACTCTCGATCGACCTCGACGCGCGACACGATCACGGTCGGCGAGTCAGACCTCGTCGGAGGGCGACCTGCTCACGATCGACGGCGGCACCGGAGCGGTGATCGTCGGCGAGGTGCCGCTCGTGCCGCCCGAGGTCAACGACGACCTCGAGACGATCCTCGGCTGGGGCGACCAGCACCGCCGCCTGAAGGTGCGGGCGAACGCCGACACACCCGAGGACGCGGCGAAGGCACGCGAGTTCGGCGCGCAGGGCATCGGCCTCTGCCGCACCGAGCACATGTTCATGGCGGAGGACCGCCTGCCGGTCGTGCGCGAGATGATCCTGGCCGACGGCGAGGACGGGCCGGCGCGCAGCCGCTCGACCGGCTGCTGCCGATGCAGCAGGGCGACTTCGAGGCGCATCTTCGAGGCGATGGCGGGGCTGCCGGTGACGATCCGTCTGCTCGATCCGCCGCTGCACGAGTTCCTGCCGCCGCCCGAGCAGGCGACCGACGAGCGGATGCGCGCAGCGCATCCAGGCAGCTGCAGGAGTCGAACCCGATGCTCGGCACGCGCGGCTGCCGTCTCGGCCTGCAGTGGCCGGAGATCTACGAGATGCAGGTGCGGGCGATCGTCGCGCGCGGCGCGCGCGGTGCGAGGAGCGGACGGGCGAGGCGCCGCTCGTCGAGATCATGCACCCGCTCGTCGGCTTCGCAGGAGGAGCTGCGCCGGCTGCGCGAGCTCACCGTGCGCGTTGCCGAGGAGGAGGCGCCGGAGGTCGAGTACCTCTGCGGGACGATGATCGAGCTGCCGCGCGCGTGCATCCGCGCGGACGAGATCGCCGAGCACGCCGACTTCTTCTCCTTCGGGACGAACGACCTCACGCAGACGGCGCTCGGCTTCTCGCGCGACGACGCCGGAGGGCAAGTTCCTGACGCACTACCTCGAGGACGGCGTGCTCGAGCAGAACCCGTTCGAGACGCTCGACGTCGAGCGGCGTCGGCGACCTGATGCGGATCGCGGTCGAGCGCGGCCGGTCGACGAAGGCCGACCTCAAGCTCGGCATCTGCGGCGAGCACGGCGGCGAGCCGAAGTCGGTCGCGTTCTGCCACGACCTCGGGCTCGACTACGTCACGCTGCTCGCCCGTACCGCGTGCCGCTCGCACGGTCTCGCTGCCGCGCAGGCGGCGCTCGGCCGCGCAGCGGAGCCGTCGCGTACGCAGCCGCCGGCGGCTGATGACGGATTACGCGATCCTCGCTCGACGGCGAGCGCGTGGCCGAGCATCGACTCGGACGAGCGCGGTGCGCGCCTGGCTCGCGAAGTACCGCGAGTGAGCATGCGGAGGACGATCCTGCGGCAGCGCACGTCCAGATCCTCGAGCGCGGCGCGCTTGCCTGGCTCACCGGCGGCAAGCTCGTCGACCGCGAGCGGTTCCTCTAGCCGCCTTGCCGACCTGGGACGAGGTTCGCGCGCGTCGGCTTGCGCGCAGCTTCGCTGACGGTGCGCGCGAGCCGCCGACCAGTCTGCTCGACGTCGTTCGCGACGTCGGCGGCGTGCACGCGCAGGTTCAGGCGTCGGCGGAGCTGCAGCTCGCCATCGCGCGTCGACGGGATCACGCAGCAGGACGTCCGCGACGCGCTCTGGGAGCGACCGGGAGCTCGTGAAGGCGTGGACCCTGCGCGGGACACTCCACCTCCATCCGGCTGACGAGCTGCCGCTGTGGCTACGCCGCCGCACGAGCAGTGTGGGCCGGCGAGCCGCAGGAGCTGGAAGCCTGGGTCAGATCCGAAAGGCGAGCTGCACCCCGCGCTCGGACGCGAGGACGTGAAGGAGATACGGCACGCGGTGTTGGACGCGCTCGACGGTCGCTGCTCTGCTGCGCGAGGAACTGGCCGCGCGAGGTGCGCGCAACGCGTCGGCCCGAAGGCGCAAGGGCGTCTGCTCGTCGGGCTTCGCGTTCTTCGGCGGCGCGGTTCTCTGCCAGGGGCCGCCGCAGGGAACCAAGATCACGCTCGCCCGCCCTGACCAGTGGGTCGAAGCGTTGGGAAGAGCTGGACGAGCAGGAAAGCCTGCGCGAGGTCTGCCGCCGCTACCTGCGCACGTACGGCCCGGCCACGCCGAAGGACTTCCGGGAGTGGTTCACGTCACGGCAGTTCAAGCCGGCCGAGGCGCGAGCGCTGTTCGACTCGATCGCGAGCGAGCTGGAGGTGGTGGACGTCGAAGGACACGACAGCCTTCGTCTTCGCCGGGGACACCGACTTTCCGCAGCCGGCAGCCGAGCGTACGCCTGCTGTCCGAGTACGACGTGTACGTGATGGGCTTCCGCGAGCGCGACCAGCTCGTGCCCGACGCGGCACGCGCGCCAGGTCGCGGCGCACGGACGCGGCAGTACGAAGGGCCTGCAGGCGTGCGCTTTCTGATGATCGACGGCGTCGCTGCCGGGCTCTGGGAACGGAAGAAGCGCGGAAAGCGCATCGAGCTTCAGGTGACGCCGAGCAGGAAGCTCACGCGTGCCGAACGCGCTGGGATCGACGCCGGAGGCCGAACGCATCGGCGCCTTCCTGGGGCTCGAGCCCGCGCTTACTGTCGAATGACGACGGGCGTGCCCGAGCGGAACCGTGCGCATCAGGTAGCGCAGGTCGGAGTCACTGCATGCACGCAGCCCGCAGATACGGCTCGGCCGAAGTCGCTCGCCGAGAGCGTGCCGTGGATCGCGATGCGGATTCCCGCTCTGGTCCAGCCGACGGGCAGATTCGGCTGCGTTGCCGAAAGCGAGAGGATGCAGCAACCGTACGGCAGCGCTGTAGGCGCGCCGCGCGAGCTTGTCCGTACGGCGAACGTTCCGGTCGGAGTCGGTGAGCCGGCGCGACCGACGCCGATGCTGAGGTGGCGTACCGCCGAGCCGTTGCGTCGCACGGTCAGTGTGCGTGCGGAAAGATCGACGACCAGCTCCAGAGGCGCGCGCGTAGCGCAACGCCGCCCGACTTCGCGTCGACCCACACGATGCGGCATGTTTCCGACGGCCGCGTCGGTGACCGCAAGCCAGCGGCCGTGCCTGCGTGGCCACGACGCCGAGTGCCCGCTGCGACCCGGAAGGGTGTCCGTGAGCCCACGCGCGAAGCACGGGGCCTGAACGGCCGACTCCGCAGAGCTAGAGCGTGACCGGGGCGGACCTCGGCGATCACATGCGCGGGTTCGGCTTCGGCGCCTTGACTTGAACCCACCCGCGGAGGCTGCCGGGCGATCGCGATCGACGCGTCCAACAGCGGTCGCCGGAGCTAGCGCTGCCGCGCCTGCGCCGACGCAGCACGAGCGAAACGAGGGCGAGGAGCGACCGGGCCACACAGTGTGGATCGGCAAGGTCTGCGCGGCGTAGCTCCCTCGAACGAGGTGCCTCGATCGAGCGGACGCCGATCGGGCTTTGCGTGGATTCCAGGCAACGAGCCGCCGCCGACGACCGCACTGGTCGATCACGCACGCGGTCGCGCAGCCGCGGTCCGAGGTGACGACCCAGACGGGCGGCTCGAGCTCTTGACGAGACGGGCGATCTGGTCGTCGCCGGACTCCGAGCCTCCCGACGACCTGCACGTCATGTCCCGTAGCTGCGCCCAGGCCAGCGTCTCCGTCTCCATGAGCTCCTCGCCGGGCATGTGTCGGCCAGAGCTGACCGGCCGGCACGTTCTCCGCATCGACGAGCACTGGTTGCCACCAGATGCTGTAGGTCGTCACCCGCCAGTACGCGATCGGCGATCGACGCGACGCCGACGAGCGACGATCGTGGCTACGCCGAGCAACCCGGGGCGACCGTAGGCGGCATGTCCGCGTCCGAAGCGCGTCAGGCCGAGGGCGACAGACGATTCCTCCCGACCAGCCCGCCGATGTGTCCGCCGTTCGAGATGCTGCGGGATCGAGAACGTGAGCACGAGGTTGATCGATGATCACCCCCAGGGCGCTGCCGCCGAAGACGTAGTCGCGCTGCCGCTCGAGCACGAGCCCCGCCCCAAGGATCCCGAAGATCGCCCGAGGTGCTCCACCGTCGGGTCGTCAGGAAACCGTTCGACCAGAGCAGCGCGCCGGCAGATCCGGCGAGCCCGGAGACGACGATACAGCATGAGATAAGCGGCCGCGATCCGATCCGTTCCTCCAGCAGGGAGCCGAACCAGTACAGCGCCGACCATGTTCAGGATCAGATGGACACGGCCCGTAGTGAAGGAAAGCGCGGTGATCGCTGCCACCACTCGTCGTGGGCGACACCCACGGGTCGGAAGCCCGTGCCTGCAGGATCCGACGAGCTGTCGCCGAACTTCACCCCGTTCGCGATCAGCGCCCGTGCAGATAGATCGATGCTGCCGGTTTGCCGTTCACGCCGCTCCCAGTGAGCAGCTCGGCGACGTAGACGGCGACGTTGATCCCGACCAGCGTCCGTCGTCACCTTCGCGCCTACGCCCTCGAAGGCCGCGCGACTGGACGCCTGCGTCACGCGTTGCACGCCCTGCGGCTGGCCGGAGTGCTCCGGGCAGCGGATCCCGACGGGAGCCATCGTCATGCACTCCGTGCAGATCGGGCCGGCCGCACTCCGAGCAGGACAGACCGGTCAGCCGGTCGGGATGGCGGTAACAAGGTCTGCTCGACGGTCTCAGCCATGTGCGAAGTAGCGTAGTGGCCGGATGCGCATTCGCGGTCGCTTTCACGCCGCGCGCGAGACGCCTCCTGCAGCGCTCGGGGTCGTCGTCGACGTCCTGCGGGCGACCTCGACGATCGCGCAGGCGCTCGCGGCCGGCTACCGGCGTCGTCCTGTGCTGCGCAGAGGTCGAGGAGCGCACTGGCGCTCGCGTGCCGAGATCCCCGACGCGCTCGTCGGAGGCGAGCGCAACGGCGGTCAGGATCGAGGGCTTCGACGTCGGCGCGTCGCCGCGCGAGTTCCTCGAGCGCGCGGGCGGAAACGCTGATCCTCTCGACGACGAACGGGACGCAGGCGATCCTCGAGACGGCGCAGCGCTGCGAGGAGGTCGTGCTCGGCAGCCTGCTCGAACCTCGACGCGGTGGCGCGCGCGCTGTCGCGCAGACCGACGATGCTGCCGTCGTCTGTGCGGGCTTCCAGGGCGCGTTCGCGCTCGACGACGCCTACTGCGGCAGGGCGGATCGTGCAGCTCGCTCGATCCGAGCGAACGGAACGACGGTGCCGTCGCGGCCGAGCTGATCGCTGCGGGCGTTCCCGACGGCGCTCGACGGGCTGCAACGCGCGGACGTACGGCCCACCCGGCCTCGGAGGAGGACATCGCGTTCTGCGCCCGCGAGAACGTCCTGGACGTCGTGCCGCGCCTCGTCGGAGCTGTGGGCGGTCGCAGCAGAGATCACATCGCGTGAGATGAAGCGTCCTGCTCGTCTGGCCGCTGACGTGCTGCTCCTCGTCCGGCGCGGCTGACGCGTCGGGAGCATCCGGCCAAGCCGTGGCTCTGGCAGTGCACGCAGATCCACAACGCCGAGGCGCAGTACCACTGCTACGTGCGGCTGCTTCGTCAGCGACATCGAGGCGTCCGGGAACCCGCGGCCGAGCTGCCGCGGATCGATCGTCAGGGTCGTCGCAGCTGGGAGGCCCGGTCGAGGCGGGCTGCCACGTGCTGATGCACGAGGTGGGGAGGGAGTTCGGGCACGCGCATCACCGCGTGACGCTGGCCAGCGCTCCAGCGCTACGTCCCGCGCTCGAACAACCCGAACTGCTCCGCCGGGTTCGGCATGGGGCTCGTGATGTACCTCGGCCCGCAGATCACTTCGCTCCGGCGGTGCGAGTGCGGCCCAGACGTGTGCGCGAGCTGCCGACGAGATATCGCGCGTACACCTGCGTGCACGGTCTCGGTCACGCGTTGCTGCGTGCGTACCACGGCGACAGCTCGGCGAGGCAGTGGCGCGCCTGTCGCCGCCTTGCAGCCCGCATACGCGCCCGGACTGCGCGCAGGGTGCGTTCCACGACTACTGGATCTCGCTCCGCGGCGCGGACGGGACGACGCCGTCGCGTGGGCGAGCTCGTCTCCCCGCGTGCTGTGCGACGGACGCTTGACCTACATCAGGCCGTGCTGGTACCGCTACTTCCTCGAAAAGCCGCTGATGTCGCTGCCGGTCCGGCACGCCGGGCGACCTGCGCCGCGCTCGTGTCGCGGGCTCCGCGTTCGGTCGAGCGCATTCGGCTGCGTGAGCGCGCGCGGCGCTCACGGTGTCGTCGAACCCGTTCGATCAGATGCGGGTCTGCGCCGGCTCCGTGGCCGGGACGGCGCGCCGCCTGCCTGCGCGGCGTCCCCGATCAGGCGCTGGCGGGGCAGCCGGCGCGGCAGCTGCGGCTGATCCGCGCCTGCAGCTCGGCATCGAGCGCCGGCGTTCGGCGCGGGTGCTACGAGTGGCTGGGGCGAACGCCTCGCCGTCGTCACCGAACGGAAGCCTTTCGCGACCGTGGCTGCACGCAGTTGCGAGCCGGCGTGCGCGAGCGCCTGTGTCGACGGGAGCGCGGAAGATGAACGCCGCGCTGCGTGACGTTCTCTGAGCTCAGGTCGACACGGCGTTACGGGAGCGCGCGGAGCGGATCGACGGAGGCGTCTCCGGATCCGCAGCCTCGAAGTGCAGGTGCGGGCCCGTCGCGTGGCCGGTCGCGCCGATCAGACCCGACGCGGACTCCCTGCCCGACCCAGACGCCGAGGCGCACGTCGATCCGCGAGAGGTGCGCGTACATCGAGCGCTCGCCGTGTCCGTGCGCGACGACGACGAGGAACCCCAGCCGCCGTCGCGCCAGCCGGCCCAGACGACCCGGCCGGAACGCGCTGCGTAGACGGGCGCGCCCATCGGCGCAGGAAGGTCGATGCCCGAGTGCCAGCTGGTCGCCGCGCGGGCCGAAGCGGTCGCCGAGCACCGGCGCGGTCATCGGCCATGCGAGCGGCAGCGGAATCGCGGGCGGCGGTGCGACGAGCGCGTCGAGCGTCGCCGGGCCGGCGACGCCGTCCGCCTTCAGCGCCGACCAGTCCTGGAAGCGGCGCAGCGCCGCCTCGATGTGCGGGCCGAAGATCCCGTCGAACGCGCCGGACGGGAAGCCGTGCTCGGCGAGCCGGAACTGCAAGCGACGCGACGTCCCAGCCCTTGTTGCCGATCTCGAGCTTGCCTGGTGCCGAGGCAGTGGCGCGCGAAGCGGCCGAGTGCCTTGCGCGTCTGCGGCCCGACGACGCCGTCGACGGTGATGCGCGCGCGCTTCTGAAGGCGGCGAACCGCCTTCGCGGTGCCGCGGCCCGTTGATCCCGTCGATCGGGCCCTGATAGAGCCCACGCGAGCTGCAGGCCGACCTGCAAGGGCGGCGATGCCCGCGTCGCCGCCGGCGGCCTCGGGGACGAAGAACGCCGCGGCGAGAACGACGGGCAGAGCACAGATCGCCCTGATGCGCATGGATAGACCGGATTCGGCATGTCTGCAAAGATCCTTGACCACGAACACGTGTTCGTGCAGAACATACGTTCCCGTGATCGCGTGTGTCCTGATCCCCGGCTTCGAGTTGCGGGCGGCGCTGCGCGAAGCAGCCCGGCCTCGCGCTGCAGGCCGGCTGCGCTCGCGCCGGTGGCCGGGACCGGAGCCGCTGCTCGGGCCCGTGACGGCCGACGCCGAGGCGGCTCGGCGTCCGTCCGGGCATGCGGCTCGGCGAAGGGCTGGCGACGTGTCCCGAGCTCGTCCTGGTCGAGCAGGACCCGGCCGGCGGCGGAGCAGGCGTGGAAGGAGATCCTGCGCGCACTCGAAGACTCCGGCTTCGCGGTCGATCCCGTCGGGGCCGGGTGCGTCTACTTCGAGACGCGCGGGGTCGAGAGGCTGTACGGCGGGCGTCGAGCCTGCGCTGCAAGCGCGCTCGCCGCCGTCGGTACTGCCTGGGATCCACGTGCGGGCGCAGCGCAGCGCCGGTTCGCCGCGCTTGCGCCGCGGCGAACGTCGCGCGCCCCGGGCAGATCTTGGTCGTCTCCGACGACCGGCTGGCGGATTTCCTCGCGCCGCTCCCGCTCGAGCTCGTGCCGATGGAGCCGCGTCGCCGCGCGGAGCTGCACGAGCTCGGGCGTGAAGAGGTCGGACAGCTTGCTGGGCTACCAGGTGGCGCCGTTGCCGAACGATTGGGGCCGGACGGCCGGCGCGCCTGGGGCCTGGCGAGGAGGCGGCAAGGCCGGCGCGCGTGCGCGGACGCCGTCCGCCGGCGGAGATCGTCGAGCGGCTCGAGTTTCCCGAGGCGGTCGGCAACGAGCTGACGTTGCGTCGGCGCATTCGGCGCGCTCGTCGAGACGCTGATCGCGCGCGCCCCGAGCGCGGCGGGCGGTTCGATCCGCAAGCGTCGCGCTGCCGGCGCGGCTCGTCGGCGGCGGCTCGTGGCGGCGCACCGTGACGCTGCGCGATCCGACGACCGAGCGCGATCGCTCGAGGCGGCGCTCGGGCCGAAGCTCGCGGAGCTGCCTGCGCCGGTTCTCGAGCTGCGGCTCGAGCTCGTCGAGCTGACCGAGCACGACGGGCAGCAGCTCGAGCTCATGCCGGCAGAAGGTGGAGAGCTCGGACGTTCGCTCACGGAGGGCCTGCGCCAGGTGCGCGCCAGCACCGGCTCGGGGTCGGTCAACCAGGTCGTGGAGGTCGCGCCCGTGGTCGCGCGATTCCGGAAGCGCGCGCGCTGTTCGTGCCGCGGGACGACTGAACGCGCCGCGGCGCGGCGCTCGTCGAGGCCCGGGTCGACGGACACGCCGGTGCGGGTGAATCGGCTACGCGGTCGAGCTCGTCCGCGAGGAGTGGCGCGTGGTGGACCGGTGGTGGACGGAGGAGCCGGTGTCCGGCGCTACTTCGAGGTCGTGCTGCAGTCAGGGCAGAACGCCGTTGTCTTTCGCGACGAGGAGAACAGCTGCTGGTTCACCAGCGGGGGGCATAACGAGGGATCAGTCGTTGGCGAGACGCCGTCAGGATTTCCTGAGCTCTGGCGAGGTCCTGTTCTGCGACGACGATCTCCTGCGGGCCACCGCCCGGCAAGCCGTCCATCATCCCGACGCCGAGGTTCGTCGACCGGCTGATCGCAGGTCAGAGCCCTTCCGTTCGCAGGCAGTCGCAGAGCAGTTCGCTTCGTAGTGCGTTCGGTACGACCGGTCGAGGTGGACGAGCTCGGCGGTCATTCAGCTCATCCGGCGCAGAGCGTCGTGAAAGTCGCGGCTCGGGCGTGAACGTTGACGCAGCCGCTGCGCGGTCGGGCCCGGGTTCGAGAACGCGTGCAGGACGCCGGATCGGCGCGGCGACGTACTGAGCCGGCTCCGAGGCGAAGCCGCTCTGTCGCCGACGAGAAACTCGGGCTCTCCTTCGAGCACCGTAGAACGAATCGACGTGGTCGTCATGGGTGTGCGGGTCGGGCCCTTCGAAGCCGGGCTCGAGCTCGAACTCGATCAGCGGCGAGCTCCTCACGCCCGATCTTGATCGTCGCGATTCGGTTCTTGCCCTCGAGACGTTCGCCTGCTCCGGAGGCAGAGGAAGACGGCGTTCCGATCCAGGTGGTCCGCTCCCGGCGGAGCGTCGATGCTGTCGAAGCCGCCGGGCTCACCGCGATCTCGCTCCTGCAGATTCCGTGCGAAGCCCCCGTCCGGCGTATGGAAGTTCAGGAACCGCGCACGAGAAGTGCCCTGAAGCCATGGACGACTCCGGCGGAGCGCAGACGCACGCGCCCTGGAGACAGCATCTTCTCCTCGTCGTCGACAAGGACTGCGAGCCTGCCTTCGAGGACGTAGAACGAATCCGCGTGCTGCCGGTGGAAGTGCGGATCTGCTCCGGGACGAGCGTCCGGGAAAAGCGACTTCGGTGATGCAGAGCTCCGTCGAAGTTCGCCTTGATGACGATCCGTCCGTCGAAGAGCGCCTCGCCCCCGCCGGGCCTGTGCACGAGCAATACGTAACTGAACGAAGCGT
>ERZ1370068.4007-contig-3101_pt1 | contig 28576 bp, 45 predicted proteins | sample MGYA00561227_ERZ1370068 | MGnify/ENA primary metagenome ERZ1370068 (study PRJEB38410, sample SAMEA6850437) | metagenome | study: Metagenomic assessment of the ecological functions of the soil: analysis of the soil microbiota associated with the...
AAGTTACGTATTGTTTGCGAGAAAGCAGACGGCAGCCATGACCAGAAATGGTCTTCGCTCCTCAAACTTTTGCGCATGAACGACGCTGGCCGGGCGGAGATTCAACTCCATCGGGCAAGTCGTTATGTTTCGAAGGGCGAGCCCCACCAGTTCGCCCAGTAAATGCGCCGAACGTGCGATTTGCTCGCGCATGACGTTATCTGTAACCAACGACGTTGCGCAGCGGGTTGAAAAATTCAATCGGCAATTGAGTTTCTCGTGGAAAAATTCGCTCGTATAGGGCGTGCTGGAAGTGCCGCCGCAGAGATAAACTCGTTGTGGCGAATTTCCCTGTTGCTGCGCCCGATAAAAGCTGATCGAGCGGGCGAGCTCCGCGTGCAGACGAGTCATGGTATTGCGCATAATTTTTGAAACCCGCGCCACGTTCGGATCCGATGGTTCCGCGTAAACACCGCCCAAACTCACAAACCCACCGCGTTTCTTCCTTGCCTCTGCGGCTGTGAACGACTCGTCAAATTCCTTCGCGATCGCCGATGTGATCGAGCTTCCGCCAATCGGAATGCTTCGGCTGAAAACTTTTCCAGGCTCGACGAACAAGAGATTGGTCGCATGGGCGCCAATATCGATGAGTAGCGAAGACCCGGTCAGATCACCGTAATTATATCGAAACGCGTTGTAGAGCGACATGGTCGCGACATCCACCAACCGGGTGCGCAAACCACTTTCTCGACCGCTTCATTCAAGCCCTCGAGGAGGTCCGATTTTATTGCAACCAGCACTACTGATTTTGTCGGCCTCGCTGGCGCCGACGAGTTGATAATCCCAAACCACTTCTTCGATCGGGAATGGCACATTTTGCTGCGCTTCGAAGGTGATAATGCGTTCGATCTTCTTGATCCACCGGCGGCAGCTTGACGAAACGGGCGAAAACCGCCTGACTTGAAATGGCGTAATTGACCGGACCGCCTTTCAACTCCAGCTCGTGCAACATCTCGCGCAGCGTCTCGGTAATCTGGGCGCGTCGCGATTTCCGTCAGCGATCGGATCGATCAGAACCTCGCGCAGCCCGCAGCGGATTCAAGACCATTCCACCATCGGGTTGCGCCTGAAACTCCGCCAGCCCAAGAGTCTGCGAGCCAAGGTTGAGAGCTAGAATACGAGAAGAGGCGGGCATGAACGGAAATCAACGAGCGGCCGACGACTTGATCTGCTCGTAGCGATCCCAGCAAAGCGGCGCAAATGGAGTTTCATCCTTGTTGAAAACAAAAACCTCTAGAAACAGAGAGACGATGAGGCGACAAAGAAAGTCGAGAAAGTAAATAATAAGTCAAAAGAAGAAATGCCAAGAGGAAGGGATTAAATATTTTATCTGCTGAATCAAACTGGACACCGCCCGGTTCCCCATGAACCTCGCCAAGCGATCGTGGCGCCACATGCCATCACGGAGCGATTTCGTGACCGGCCAGGGTATTGACGGCGTCATCTCCAGAATCATCTCCACGCCGCAGCATACCTATTCCGGGAGATTTTCAAGAGCTGAAAATTTGAGGCCGATCCGGTCTGCAGCCGCTATCGGACCGAGGCCCGCGAGAAAATAAAGGCAGCAGTAACCTCCATTTCATATGTCGGGATAGTTTGAAGAGAATTTCATCCAAAAAGCGAGAATATTAGGTTAGCGGACGGCGCTCCGCTCCAGCCAGGTCCGGAAATACTCAATCGTCTGCGCGATCCCCTCGTCGAAGTCCACTTTGCGGCTGCCAGCCAAGAATTTCTCGGGCGCGGAAATATCGGGCTGTCGCACCTTCGGATCATCCACCGGGAGAGGTTCTGTGTTCGATTCGGGACTTTGTCCCGGTGATCCGACTGATTTCTTCGGCGAATTGTTTGATCGTCATCTCGCGCGGATTGCCGATGTTCACCGGCTCGTGAAAATCGCTCATCGCCAGCCGAAAATTCCGTCGATCAAATCCGAGACGTAACAGAAACGAGCGCGTCTGCGAGCCGTCGCCGAAAATTGTCAGCGGTATGCCGGCCAGCGCCTGACCGATAAACGCCGGCACCACGCGGCCGTCGCGCAAGCGCATGCGCGGGCCGTAAGTGTTAAAGATGCGCACGATTTTTGTATCGATCCCGTGATAGCGGTGGTAGGCCATGGTCATCGCTTCGGCGAAACGTTTCGCTTCATCGTAAACGCCGCGCGGCCCGATCGGGTTGACATTGCCCCAGTAATCTTCCTTCTGCGGATGCACCAGCGGATCGCCGTAGCATTCCGAAGTCGAAGCGAGAAGAAACGTCGCCTTCTTCGTCCTTGGCGAGGCCGAGCGTGTTGTGCGTCCCGAGCGCGCCCACCTTCAGCGTCGGGATCGGCAGCTCCAGGTAATCGATCGGGCTCGCCGGCGAGGCGAAATGAAAGACGTAATCAATTTCGTCCGGGAGGAAAATGTAATTGAGTCACATCCTGCTTGATGAAGCGGTAATTCTCGATTGCCCGCCAGATGTTCGATGTTCGTGAGGTGACCGGTGATCAAGTTATCGACCGCGATAACCCGATGACCTTCGGCGAGCAGTCGGTCGCGTCAAATGCGAGCCAAGAAACCCTGCGCCGCCGGTGACGACGGAAACAGGATGGGCGACGCGCAGGCATAACTCGCTTATGTAAAGGAGCCTCTCTGGCATTGGCCAGCAATTTCGGCGTTGCGGCTGCAACGAACGAAAGCGAGGCGAGGCTTTCAAACCAGATTGCGGAAACGGAAAAAATGCGAGAAAAGAGATCGAACTCTTCCTTCCACAATCTCCTATTCGGAATCCCATGCGCATTCTTTCCGGCATTCAACCCAGCGGAATTCTCCATATCGGAAATTATTTCGGCATGATGCGGCCGGCGATCGCGCTGCAAGCCGAAGGCGAAACCTTTTATTTCATCGCCGATTATCACGCGCTCACCAGCGTGCGCGATCCGAAAGCGCTCCGTGAAAACTCGCGGAGAGTTGCGCTCGACTTTCTGGCCTGCGGTCTTGACCCGAACCGCGGCGCGCTTTTCATGCAAAGCGACGTCCCGCAGGTCGCCGAGCTCGCGTGGATCCTATCGACGGTCGCGCCAATGGGTTCTGCTCGAGCGCGCGCATTCTTACAAAGACAAGCTCGCCCGCGGCGTGGCGGCCTCGGCAGGCTTGTTTACATATCCCGGTGCTAATGGCAGCCGATATTTTGATTTACGACAGCGACATCGTGCCGGTGGGCAAAGATCAAAAGCAGCACATCGAAATGACGCGCGATCTGGCCGTGAAAATGAATGAAACTTTCGGGACGAAATTTTCAAATTACCCGAGCCGCGAATTCAAGCCGCTACCGAAACAGTGCCCGGCATCGACGGCCAGAAAATGAGCAAGAGCTACGGCAACACGATCGACATTTTTGGCGACGAAAATGAAACGCGCAAACGCGTCATGAGCATCGTGACCGATTCTACTGCCGGTCGAAGCACCGAAAGATCCAGGCAAATCGACAATCTTTCAGCTCTACTCGCTGTTCGCTCGCAACAACGAAATCGAAGAGATGCGCGAAAGATTCCGCAGAGGCGGCACCGGCTACGGCGAGTTCAAGAAACAGCTTTTCGAAAAGCTCTGGGAATATTTCGCGCCGATGCGTCAACGCCGCGCCGAAATCCTCGCCGACAAAACTTATATCGGCAATGTCCTCGCGCGCGGCGCCGAGCGCGCGAACAAGATTGCCGATCAAGTGATGACGCGCGTCCGCAAGGCGGTTGGTTTAAAATAGTTCATTGTTTTGTAGAACTTCGGAAACGCTGTTATAGACCGAAGACGGAAACCAAAAAGGCATTCGCGTTTTAGTTGGAAAGAAAGTTCGACCGAAATGGGAGCGTTTTAATCGTCTCCAGAAGACCGCGACAACGTTGACGGTCCAAAAGGCGCCCGTGCGTCGCTGTTCTCGGCAATCCGACATCTGCCCGCGACGATGCGGCTCATGCCGACAACTCCAGCAACGACTGCCTGCATTCTCTCGCTCAACGGGCATCCCCGCACTCGTGTTCGGCTATCTTTATTGGCAGTGCGGGATTGGGATCGGCCACGCTCGCACATTTCTCAGCCGCCATTGTGCGGCACGTCATCGGACCAATAGTCGTCAAAGGCCCAAGTGCCTGACGAATACAAGCATTCCGGTCGCTGCCAGGCCTTCACCCTTATCTTTCACCCTTTGAGCGCCGCCTCGAACCCGAATAGATCAAAGCGGCGCCGAACAAAATGGTTACCGCGTAGAGTAATTGGATGCAACATGCTGGGCTGGCTGAACATCCATTGAATGAGCGAGTCAAGGCGGCCGCGGCCAAGAAAGAAATAAACCGCGCCGGCAACCAAAGCGCGATGATACCAACTGTGCTAATGAAGCGTGGAAGGCGACACTTCGGCGCCGAGAAGATGAAAAGCAGACCTAGCAAGACTCGCGTTCCTACAGTCACATAAACCGAACATCCCCTGGCCAACCAGCTTACCCAGCTAAGCATGAGGTGTGGCTGCGCAATACCGAGCAGGCCGGTCGCGACAAGCGCCCATCCCACAAGTGCGACGAGAAAATTCATAGCCACCTAACGAGAAGCCAAATGGAATTTCATGAAAGCGAGCGCGCTTTGAATAGTTTCACGCGAACGATCATCGTCGTTCTGGTTGTCAGGCTCCATGAACCCCTTGCGGGTGATTGGCGAACGTGAGCGCGACATCCTTTTCAACTGCTTCTCAGATGAAACGATCAATCGAATCATCCATTGTCGGGACTTGATCGCGTCCAGCTCGCGCAATAAAGAGCGGCGCGATTTTGTCGGAATTATTCGCAAGGTAAGTAATCGGCGAGAATTTTTCAACGTCTCCGGCGATTCATTCGCCGTGAACAAGTTGCCCTTTCGCCGGACGTCCATGAAGGCGTGTATGCGCGCCATGCATCGGATATGTTCGGGTTTATCAGCATGGCTGAACTTAATAGCGCGCCTTCAGCCGAATATGCTGCGAGACAGATCCTAGCCTTATTGAGGCAGAAAAAGATTTCGCTGAGGATTTCCAGCGCCAGCGATCCCCGCCGCGGCATCATAACTATCTCGCGCATACGCCGTGGTGGCGCCGGCTGCGCCGGTTACGTCTCGCCTGACAGCGATCGCGCCGATGGCAACGCAAAAGTCACGAAGAGAACGCGCAGTAAATTGACCGTAAAGAATGGCGTCATCGCAGGGAGAAAATGTAATTCTGAGCAAACTCCGGCTTTTGGCGAAGCCAGTGATTGCAGCAAAGCGGAAGAGCTTCGTCCCTCAAGATGAGCGATGATGATACCGCCGGAGTTAATGTCCCCCGCTTCGGCCAGTGGCGTTGCCCGCTGACGAGTGGCTTCCGCCTTCGCGGCACTGTCGCGATAAAATAAAATTCCGTGACTTCGCAGATTACTGATGAGCGCGCGAAAGTTGTTGCCCACTTCTTCGTTAGTCAGAAGTGTGGCGAGAAGGCCGTTGCCCGTCATCGCCGCACGCATCACCTGGCCCGCGGCTTGATCGTTTTGCGCGCATCCGCCACCGCCAGTTGCAAATCGTCCGCCGCCTTTTTGTTGAGCTTAAGGTCACGTCCGTTTTGGCGATAACGCCATCGATTTTCTTCGATGACTCCGCGAGCGATCCGGTAATTTGATTGAGATGCTCGATGCTCGATTTGAGATTCTGCATGTTCGCATCCGAGAATGCCTGGCTGTTAAGTCGCAAGACTGTGGTGCTGACATTCTGAACGGTCCCTCGCAAATCCTTAACCAGAAAGCTACCTTCACGCGTGAGATCATCCAGGCCGGTCTCACGCACTCCTTCCACAACGGCGTTCTTCGGCGATGTAGGCGGCCGCTTGGCCCGCCGGTGGGGTTACGGAAACGAAACGGTCGCCGAGCAATCCCGAAGAGCCGACCGTGAATTTACTGGCCACGCGGAATTTTCACATAATCGTAAATTCGCAGCGCCACTTCCACCCCCTGCCCTGCCAATCGCGGCCTGCCGGATACGCGGCCAATCTTCGCGCCCCCTTGCATCAAGACATCAGAGCCTTTTAACAATCCGCTCGCATCGGAAACCGAATCTTCAGATCGTAATAGGTTTGAAGCCTTCACCGACGCGCGCCGACCAGGAACGACCAGGACGGCGAGACCGGCAAAACGAAGATGCCGACTTTCAGTTCCAACTCCGCGCTCCTGCTCATTCATCGGATGCGTTCAACCTGATTCCGGAATGCGACGCCCGTCCGAGGAGAAAATCCTGGATGAGCGGATCGTCCGGATCTCTGAATCTCCTCCGGAGTTCCAAGAAAATAAACGCCGCCCTGATGAAGATAAGCGATCTGATCGGCCACGTGAAAGGCGGTTTTCATATCGTGCGTCACGACCACGCTGGTCGTACTTGAAAACGTTTCTGCGCGACGGATCAAATGATTGATGCTGTCGGAAACGACCGGATCGAGGCCAGCCGTTGGCTCGTCGTAGAGAATGCACGTGGGGCGATTGATGATCGCGCGGGCCAGACCGACGCGTTTTTTCATTCCGCCACCTGCGTTGACCGGCATCTTCTTTGCTGCCGTCGAGTTCGATCACCTCGGCATCTCGCCGATTTTCTGGCGAAGCATTTCCGGATCGCGCTCCCCGCTTCGCGCAAAGGGAACGCAATGTTTTCCACAGTCATGGAATCGAAAAGGGCGCTGCCCTGAAAAAGAATTCGACTTTGCGGCGGATGGCGGCGCGAGCTGTCGTTCGCTTGCCGATGATGTTTTGTCCGTCAATCCAGATCTCCCCTGGTCGGGTCGCATCAAACTGATGAGATTTGAGCAAAACGCTTTACCTCCACCGCTGCGACCAATGATCGCGAGGTTTCTCCCGTGGCCACGTTCAGATCGACTCCGCGCAAATTTCCTGGTGACCGATTTGTCGTCAATCTGCGCACCGCGACCATCGCAGTGGCCTCCCTGGCGCGGGACAGAATTGTCCCGAGCGCGCTTTGCAGTGAGCGGCGCGTCGATCATCTCTGATGTCGTCGGCATAATTTCCAACGTTCAACGCTTCACCTTCAAATCCAGCCGGCCGGAAAAATAATGTTGAGAAACATCGTGAGAAAGAAATTGAAATCAAAATCGCCAGCGATGAATCCAACCACTGCCTCGGTCGTCGCTTTCCCCACGCCGACTGCAGCCCCTCGCGCGTCGTCAGGCCTTTGTGACAACTGATAGAAAACGATCAGAATCGCGAAGCAAAAAGCTTTCGTCAGGCCCATATGATAATGTCGCGCATTTGTGTCCAGCGCACCATGTTCGCGACGTAATACGTTCCATTCACATCGAGCAAAAAGATTGCGACGAAGTATCCCGCAATGATGCCGAAGCCGATGGCTTCCGCCACGAGCAATGGCATCGAAATGATCATCGCCAGCATTCGCGGCACGACGAGATAGTCGACGGATGAACGGCGAGAGAGCGCAGCGCGTCGATTTGCTCGGTCACTTTCATCGTGCCGATTTCCGCGGACATCGCCGCGCCGACGCGTCCTGTCACCATCAAGCCCGTGAGGACCGGCCCGAGCTCGCGGCAGATCGCAACTGAAACCACCGCTCCCACGCCTGAACCAATTCCAAGTTTGTTGAATTGAAAAAGTCTGCGCTGCAAAAAACAGCGCCGGTGAATACTCCGGTAATGATTACGACCAATTGCGAGAGCAGCCCGATGATCCACCATCTGCCGAAGAAAAGTTTCCAGCGCAGCTTGTGCGTGAAAGCGGAACGCGAATGTGTCGCCGGCCAGCAGCACCACCTCGCCGAGGTAGGTGAAAAACGAGAGAACGATGGCCCCGAGTGACTCTCAACAAACGCGGCGATCATTTAATGATTGGCGAAGCCGGCAAAAATGCAAGCGGTTCTTCGGCCTTACAAACTCAAAATCTGCGTCTTTTGTCATCGGTCGCACTTCCGGGGGAATCGCGCCAACGAATCGCGGCTCCAAGCCAAGTTTTCTAAAATCATCCCGATCTCGCGGAAAGGTGACCGTAGGCTCGTCGAGTTCCATGTAAACAATGTCGTGATTGCTGTCGACTTTGTAGCGCAGGCTTGGCACGGCTTCGAGCTGATGATCGAGCTCCAGAATTTTATCCAGGGTCGCGAACGCCAGCGGCATAAACCTCGAGTTCGATCATCGTTTTCCTCGCTGGGCGATTACGATGAGCAAGCTGATCTGAAGCAAATCAGAAAGTCAACGGCTCATCACGCAATCGCGTGTCTGATTGCGAGATGACAGGAGCTGAGATAAAGAAGAACCGTGCTTCAGAAAATTGTGAGCTTATGAAACTTTCGCACGCTTCGTTTGCGTCGCTTCCGAAACTTCTTCTGCTCGCACTGCTCCTTGCGGGATGTGAGACGATGCCCGAAGGGATCCATCAGGCGCGCATCGCGATGTTCCAACGAATCCAGCAAGAGCCTCCGGGAGATTATTTCATCGGCCGCCGCTATTTTAAGCCCGATTACAAATTTTGGGGCTACGTTCGTCAGCCTGGTCAACCATGGAGTACGGGCGGCTCGTTATGCTCAATGAAAAACAAAAACTCGCGCCGGACCGTGAGCAGGTGAATTTCGGGTTCGACAACAATTACGAATACAAACTCTACGGGAACTTCAGCGGCGAGAACGTTTACGAGCCGGCGAGCAATGGTGTTTATCCGGAATTTGTCCTGAAAGGATACGAACTGATCTCGACCAATCCCGGCCCAATCTTCAAAAGCCAATACTCCGGGGAAGGTGATAATCGCTATCAAATCGAAAAACCGGAATAGCGAAACGGATCCTCCGCGCAAAGATCGGCTGGCGGAAGATTTCTTTTCCTACCTCGCAGTCGAGCGAAATGCGTCGCCCCGCACGTTGAGCGCCTATCGGTGCGCATTGGAAGATTTCCGCGCCGGTGCGAATCGACCCTGGAAGCAATGCAACGCCGATCACTTTCGCGATTATCTCTTCAGCCTGATGAAAAGGGACAGGCGCGCTCTTATATCCGACTGCAATTTTCCGCGCTGCGAAGCTTTTATCGGTTTCTGGTCGAGCGAAAAGGCGTCACGCGCGATCCCACTTCGCGAATTGCAGTTGCCGAAAGCGGAAGCAGAAACTGCCGCTAGTACTGACGCGAGGGCAAATCGATGAACTGCTGAATGCGCCTTTGCAGATAAAACTCGAGCGCCAGTCGCCGGCGTGGATCAGAGAACGCGACGTCGCAATTATGGAATTGTTTTACAGCAGCGGTTTGCGTCTCAGCGAATTGGCCGCGCTTAATGTAAGCGATCTGGACCTTTTACGGAGACCGTGCGCGTTTTAGGCAAGGGGCCGTGAGGAACGCGTTCTGCCCGATCGGCGCTCCTGCGCTCGGGGCGATTTCGCGTTATCGCGCGGCCGCAAATGTTCATTCTGGCTCGCTGTTCATCAACAAATCGCGCCGGCGAATTTCAGCGCGCTCGATCTGGCTCGTGTTAAAACGTTACTTGCGCCACACCTCGATTCCAATTGCGCTCAGTCCGCACAAACTTCGCCATAGCTTTGCTACGCATTTGCTCGATAACGGCGCTGACCTTCGCAGTGTGCAGGCATTGCTCGGCCACGCCAGTCTTTCGACCACGCAGATTTACACGCACGTCACCGTCGAACGCTTGAAAAAAGCTTACGCGCAAGCGCACCCGCGAGCGTGACGTGCCGTCATTTCGAGCGAAGCCGAAGTCGTAACGCAGCCCGCAGAGCGGGCGAGGCCGGGCTTTCAATCCCGTTGCGAAAGCTGCCGGGTGGCGACGCGGGATCCCCGTTCGGGCTCGGCTTTCGCTAGCGCTGCCAATGAACTTCACGCATTTACTGGTGTTCATTGGCGCTCCCGAGGAAGCCCCAACTTCTGGAGGTCTCAGGATGACAACATCGTTTTGACGTTGTCAGCTCGCGCTCGCAGTGGCGCTGCCGCTCGGCTCAGCCACATGAAACGCTAATTTCCCGTCGGCCACCGTCACTTCCACCAGATCGCCTGGTTTCACGCCGCCCTTTAGAATTTCCTCGGCGAGCGGGTCTTCGAGATAACGCTCGACGGCACGACGCATTGGCCGCGCGCCGTAAGTCGGGTCGTAACCCTTCTCGATCACAAACTCATGCGCGAGAGCGTCGAGCACGATCTCAATTTCCTTCAGCTTCAGGCGTTTCTTAACCTTGGCCATTTCCAGATCGACGATGCGCAACAGATCCGGCTTCTCGAGAGAATGGAAGACGATGATCTCGTCGAGGCGATTGAGAAATTCCGGCTTAAAGACACGCTTCGTCTCCTCCAGAATTTTGTCGCGCATAGTTTCGTAATTCGCCTCATCGCGCGCTGCGCCAAAACCCATTGTTGTCTGCCGTTTGATGAATTCGGCGCCGACGTTGGAGGTCATAACGATGATCGTGTTCCGGAAATCAATTTTTCGGCCTAACGAGTCGGTTACTTTGCCATCTTCCAAAATCTGGAGGAGCAGATGCATCACGTCTGGATGTGCCTTTTCAATTTCGTCGAAAAGCACAACAGAATAGGGCCGGCGCCGCACCGCTTCGGAAAGTTGGCCGCCCTCCTCGTAACCGACATAACCCGGAGGCGAACCGATCAGGCGCGAGGCCGTGAACTTTTCCATATATCCGACATATCGATCTGAATCAAAGCGTCCGAATCGCCAAACATGAATTCGGCCAGTGTTCGGGCCAAAAACGTTTTGCCCACACCAGTCGGACCTAGAAAACAAATGAGCCGATCGGCCGTCGCGGATCTTTCAAATCCGCACGGGAACGTCGCAGCGCTTTGCTGATTGCCGTGACCGCTTCGTCCTGGCCGATGACGCGCTGTTTCATCTCCGCTTCCATCGCGAGAAGCTTTTGCCGTTTCTTTCTGCTCCATTTTCTGAAGCGGCACGCCGGTCATCTTCGCGATGATGTGCATCATGTCGTCGGCGGTAACGAGAACTTCTTTTCTTCACGCTCCTCCCGCCATTCCGCGAGAATGCGATCGAGTTTCTCCTTCGCTTGCTTTTCCTTGTCCCGCAGTGCGGCGGCCTTTTCAAAATCCTGCGCCTTGATCGCGGCTTCCTTCTCAATGCGGATTTCTTCGATCTCTTTCTCGATCTCCTTCACGTCCGGCGGGCGCGTCATTGCGTTGATGCGCGCACGAGCGCCCGCTTCGTCCATCACGTCGATCGCTTTGTCCGGCAGAAATCGGCCGGTGATGTAGCGCTCGGAAAATTTTCACCGCGGTTTCGAGAGCTTCGTCCGTCAGCTTCGCCTTGTGGTGCGCTTCGTATTTCGGACGCAAACCTTTCAGGATTAGAATTGCTTCGTCCACCGTCGGCGCCTCGACCTTCACGGTCTGGAAACGGCGTTCGAGCGCCGCGTCTTTCTCAATGTATTTGCGATATTCGTTCAGGGTCGTCGCGCCGACGCATTGCAACTCGCCGCGGCTTAATGCCGGTTTGATAATATTGGAAGCGTCCATCGCGCCTTCCGCAGAACCGGCGCCGACGATCGTGTGGAGCTCGTCAATGAAGAGGATGACATTCTTGGAGCGGCGGATTTCGTCCATCACCGCCTTGATGCGCTCCTCGAACTGACCGCGATATTTAGTCCCGGCAACCATTAGCGCCAGGTCGAGTGTGATTACTTTCTTTCGCGCAACAGCTCAGGCACGTTGCCGCTCGCGATCTCCTGCGCCAGACCTTCGACGATCGCCGTCTTCCCAACGCCGGCCTCACCCAGCAGGACTGGATTGTTCTTCGTGCGACGGCAAAGGACCTGGATGACGCGCTCGATCTCATTATGCCGTCCAATCACCGGATCGAGTTCGCTCTTTTTCGCGAGATCGGTCAGGTCGCGACCAAACGCGCGCAAGGCTGGCGTCTTGACATCTTTCTTTCGAAGAAGGTTCGCCACCGCCATCTTGATCCGATTCCGGCGGCGTGAAATTGGGATCGAGTTCCTTCAAAATTTCGTTGCGGGTACGCTCGATATCGACTTCGAGATTCTTGAGCACGCGGGCCGCGACGCCTTCGCCTTCGCGCAAGAGACCGAGCAAAATATGTTCGGTGCCGACGTGCGAATGATTCAGCGCCTTGGCTTCCTTCCCAGCGAGCGCGAGCACTTTCTTCACGCGCGGCGTGTAAGGAATGTTGCCGACCATTTTTGTCTCCGGACCGGACCCAACTTGCTTCTCGACTTCCATCCGCACGGTTTCGAGATCGAGCCCCATCTTTTGGAGCACGTTCACGGCCACGCCCTGTCCGAGCTTGATCAGCCCGAGCAACAGATGCTCGGTGCCGACGTAATTGTGGTTGAAGCGATCGGCCTCCTTGCGCGCGAGCGCCAAAACCTGTTGTGCTCTCGGAGTAAAAGTTATTCATCGGCCTTCAGCTCGGAACCATTCCCGTCGGTTGATCCCCGTGCCACTTTACTGATATCAGGTTTAGGGAAGAGTTTCAAACGGTCGCGGATAATCTGCGCGCGCAGAAAATCGCGTTCTTCGGCATTCAGCTTTTGTTGGGAACCCTTCTGAAGATGCGCAGGCTGCGTCTCGATGAAGAGCTCGTCGATCGGCAGGCGGCGATCTTCTGGAAAGCACCAAGATCCACGCCGAGTTTGATGATCGAGAGTAAATTGAGCGCTTCCTTCGAGCTCATAGCGTGCGCGTACGTGAGAATCCCATAAGCGCGGCCGATCTGGTCCCAGAGCGTATCGGGTTTTTTCTGAATCAACATCTGCCGAGCATCATGCTCTTTTTCGATGATCGTCTCGATCACCTTGGTCAATCGACCGATGATGTCATCTTCTTTTCCCCGAGTGTAGTTTGGTTGGAAATTTGAAACAGGTTCCCCATCGCTTCGGTGCCTTCGCCGTAGAGACCGCGCACCGCCAGACCGATTTTGCCGACCGCCTGGATGACCTGATTGATGAGATCACTCAAGACTAATCCCGGCAGGTGCAGCATGGCCGAAGCGCGCATACCGGTGCCGACATTGGTCGGGCACGCGGTCAGATATCCGAGTCGCGGGTCGTAAGCGAAATCGAGTTTGCTCTCGAGGGTGCTGTCGACTTTATCCACGAGCTTGAAAGCATTTTTCAACTGCAAACCCGAGCGAATCGACTGCATCCGCAGATGATCTTCTTCATTGATCATGATGCTGAGCGTCTGCCGGCGATTCATCACCACGCCACTCCCCGCACCCTTTGCAGCGTGTTCGCGACTAATCAGGTGGCGCTCGACCAGCACCTGCTTTTCAAGCGCAGGATAAATCCTGCAACAATTCGGAAAATGAATCCTGCATTTCGGCGAGCTCTTCCACCCGTGGTTTTATGAGTTCAAGAATTTGGGTTCGCTCCGCCTTTTTCGCCCATCCGGGAAACGCACGATGCCGCAAATTTCTCGCTAGCCGCACCCGGCTGCTCACGACGATCTGATGGTGCGGACCTTCACCCCGGAGCCACTCGCCGGTGTTCGACATGACGTTGGAAAATTTCATCAGTTATTTCGCCAGCTCGTGTTCGAGTTGCTTGATTTGATCGCGCAACGACGCCGCCGTTTCGTAGTTTTCTTCCTCGACCGCCTTCTGCAGATTCTCATTCAGCGAACGCATCCGATCGGATAATTCCACCTGGCGATGGGCGCGTTGCGGCAGTTTGCCCACGTGCTCGGCGGCTTTGTGCATCGCTTTGAGCAATGTTCCCAAACCTTCGGCGAAGGTCACATAACACGCACTGCAGCCCAGCCTCCCCGATTTTTGAAGTCGGCTTGAGTGAAACCGCAGACCGGGCATTTTTGAGTCGGCACGCTCTTTTCGATTTCTTCCGCCGCCCCGATCCCGAGGAGCAAATCCGCCAGCGCAAAACCGGTGGGATCTTGCACGCCTTTCTCCTTTGAGCAGGCATCGCAAAGATTCACCTTTGCATTTTCCCTTCCAGGATTTGCGTCAGGAAAACCGTTGCATCATTACATTTACAAACGTCGCACAACATCGGTGTTAGTTAGACCTCCAAATGCCGGAAACATTCACCTGCGGGGCTATCAGCACGTTTCGCGCCTACGATGCTGTGCTCGCATTATGGAAAAACAGACGTGCCAGTTTGGCGTGTCAACTCACGAAAAGCGCGCGATCATGCGCGTCGTTATGGCGCCGGGTTGTCCATTGCCGATGGTGCGCCCGTCGGCCCGAATTACCGGGATTAGTTCTGCCGCGGTGCCAGTGAGGAAACACTCGTCTGCGATATAAACGTCGTGGCGCGTGATCTCCTGCTCGCAAATTTTCATCCCGACCTCCGCCGCGATGTCGAACACAACCGAACGTGTGATCCCGCGCAAAGCGCCGGCCGTGATTGGCGGAGTGAAGATCTGGCCGCGCTTAATCACAAAAACGTTATCCGCTGTGCACTCGGCGACATTGCCCGCGTCGTTCAACATCAGCGCTTCATCCGCGCCGGCGAGATTCGCTTCGATCCGCGCCAGCACGTTGTTCAAATAATTGAGCGACTTGACCGCTGGATTCAACGCCGCCGCACTCATCCGGCGCGTCGCGCAGGTCACAACGGTGAGCCCGGTGCGATAAACTTCTTCCGGATAAAGCGCGATGGTCGCCACGATGATGATCACGCTCGGTCGCTTACACAGCGCCGGATTCAACCCGAGATTACCGATGCCGCGGGTCACGATCAGTCGGATATAACCGTCGCGTAAGTCATTTTGCCGAATTGTTTCCAGCACAGCTTCGGTCATTTCCGTGCGCGACGTCGGGATCTCGATGCAGATCGAGCGCGCCGAATCCCAGAGACGCTCCAAATGTTCTTCGAGCCGGAAAACTCTGCCGCCATAAAAACGGATGCCCTCAAAAACACCGTCGCCGTAAAGCAGGCCGTGGTCGAAAACGGAAATCTTAGCGCTGGTCTCGTCGAAAAATTCGCCATCGATATAAATTTTCGATTGCTTGGAAGGGCCAAACGCCGGCTTGTGCGGCGTCTGTTTTCGAGAAGTTTTGCAACCGTCTTGATTGTCGGGGAAGTGATCGGTTGTTCCATTACCGCACCGGCGGTTCCTGACTCGTTGGTTAGCATGCGAAAAATGTCCGGCGATTCAGAACGCAATTCAAGCGACAAATCGATGGGCGGCTTTCGCGCGAAAGTTAAAACCGCGTTACTGCTCGCGCGTCAACGGCACGAAATTCACCGGCAGCACCGCGCGCTGCGTGAGTTTACCGACATGTTTTTCGAGCAAATAAAGTTGCTGCATTTCGCGCCCGCCGACCGGAATGATCATGCGGCCTCCTTCCTTCAATTGATCGATCAGCGGCTGCGGAACGATGATCGGGCGCAGCGGTCACAATGATCGCATCGAACGGCGCATGTTCCGGCCAGCCCTTATACCCGTCGCCCGCTTTCACTTTTACATTGCTGTAATTGAGGCGACGAAGATCCGTCTCGGCGCGTTGCGCGAGCGGCTTCACAATTTCGATCGTGTAAACTTCGGCGACCAGTTTTGAGAGCACGGCCGCTTGATAGCCTGAACCAGTTCCGATTTCGAGCACTCGATCCGTGGGCTGCGAGCGCAGCTGCTCGGTCATGAACGCGACGATGTATGGTTGCGAGATCGTCTGGCCGTAGCCGATTGGCAATGGATGGTCTTCGTAGGCGTGAGTGCGATAGTTTTCCGGGACAAATTCGTGCCGCGGCATCACTCGACATTACTTCCGTCACTCGCGAGTCAGTGACGCCTCGGCCCTTGATCTGGTCCTCGACCATGTGTTGTCGCGCAACGGCGAAGTCCTGCGCGTTTGGCGATGCCAACAAAACGGATCCGAACCAGAGCAGCGCCGATAAAGCGAACGCGATCCGGCGAGAAACAAACATTTCTGGAAACTATTTTAGCAATCCATCGACGATCCGCAATTGCCGGTCGCCCCGCGCAGCTAACCGATTGTCGTGCGTCACCACGAGCAATGTCTTATTTCGCTCGCGCGCCAGTGTCAGCAGAAGATCGATAATGGCGTCGCCCGTTTTGGAATCGAGATTGCCGGTCGGCTCGTCGGCGAAAATAATGTCAGGATCGTTCGTTAAAGAGCGCGCGATCGCCACCCGTTGCTGCTCACCACCGGAAAGTTCAGCCGGCAAATGATGCATCCGATCCGCGAGTCCAACCGCTCCGAGGGTTATCTCCGATGCCTTTTTTTCCTTTGCCGCCCTATCATTCCCGGCAACATCACGTTTTCGAGCGCGGTCAATTCCGGCAACAAAAAATAGCCTTGGAAAACAAACCCATTTTTTGATTTCGCAGCTTCGCTTGCGCCGCCTGACTGCCGCGATAAAGACGTTGGCCTTCAAATTCTACTTCGCCGGACTCCGGCGCTCCAGGCCGGCCAGGGTGTAGAGCAGCGTGGTTTTTCCTGCGCCTGATGCTCCGGCAAAGAAAACCGCTCTTCACCGTGGGCGATGTTGAAGTGAAATACCGCGCAACACGTCGATGCGGCGCGATCCGGATCGTAAAGGAGCGGCGCAAATCGCGCGCGACAAGTTGTGGCTCAAGCATAGCGCTGCATAATTCGCCAACTCGGCAGTCGCTGCAATGCCGGCGGTGAACAACGCCGCGCGAGACCGAAGTTGTGCCGCGCGGCGAGATTTGCCGGCTCCTTGTCGTTAGGCCGCCGAGTGTCGCTAGCGTCGGCTGGTCGACTCGCCGAGGTGACCAGGAAGTCCGTGGTCCCGCTGATAACGGCCAGTGCATCGCGGGTCCGCGGTCCGGATTAAGCTTCATCGATCGCGCCGCGATAATAGCCCTGATTCCGGAGCGCGATCTGCATGTTCTCGATCACCTGGCCAGGTGCGAGATTGTTGTAGCCGTAGATAGGCTCGCAATAGCCGTAGGTCGAGTAATATCACGGATCGTAACCGAGGGCCGGATACCAATACTCCGCCCCACTCAATAATAATAGCCGCCGCCGAACAAGACGAAACGCGTTGCCAGGTAGGCTGGTGCTCTTCCACCAAACGCGATCATGCCGCACGACAATGACGCAGCTTTTTGGCGGGTGACAAAACCGCGTTGCGATCGTAGTCGCGGGTTTCGATTCACCATGTTCCTGGGACTCCGGCGGCGACATGCCGCTTCTGGTCTCTTTTTCTTTGCTTCCTGTTTTCAGCGTTCGCCGCCTGTGCCAGCGGCAGGGAAAATGCAAATCGCTAGAAGTAATAGCTTTTTCATACTTTTTGGCTCCTGGAATGGTGAGACAGTGTGGCGATGGGATTTATTCAAAAGAAAAGGTCAGGCCGGGCCGCTACGCATTGCTGCCGGTATCGCGCCCTCGAAAGTGAATCAGGATGGCGACGGCGGTGGCGACGTTGAGGCTGCGTGTGCCATGCATCGGGATGGTCAGGATGACGGTCGGGGTTCGCTTCAGAAGTGATTCAGGCAAGCCTTCTGTCTCGCGTCCGAAAACGAGAAAAATCGCTTGGGTCGGAATTCGATCGCGTGATATGGACGATCGGATTTCGCGGAAAGATAAAAAATAACGTGTCACCGGATTGCGCGCGGCCTGAGCCCGCTTCTAACGAATCCCAAAGACGGAGCTTGCACTTCCGGCCAACAGTCCAGCCCGGCGCGCTTCAAGGCGCGATCGTCGATTGAAAATCCAGCGGCTTGACGAGATGGGAGGGTCGAAAGCGCGTCGCGAGGCAGAGGCGCCCGATGTTCCCGGTGTTCGGCGGAATCTCGGGCTCGACCAGGATGACGCTGAACATGCTCCCGTCGCCGACGTCAGCGCGTTCGGCTACGTAACTCTGCTGGCGACAAGCTTCCTCCAGCTTCGACGATGTCCGCTGCGAACTTGCGTGAATGCCTTCCGCCGTGTTCTTCTCGGTCGCCATCGCATCGTCATTGCACGAGATAGCGGAACTTCTTCTCGTCGAGTTCGAGCTTCTTCACGTTCGGCGTTTTTCGCCTTCTCCGGGTCGAGCTTTCGCTCCACTGGCTCGTGCGACTTCGGAGAGTTCCTATCAGCAACTCCGGACTGATCGTGAGCAGGTCGCACCCGGCCAGCTCGATGATCTGACTCGACATTGCGGAAGCTCGCGCCCATCACTTCCGGTCGTTGTATCCGAACTTCTTGTAATAGGTGTAAATTTCCTGCACCGACTGCACGCCTGGATCTTCTGCGCCGGCATAATCGCGCTTGTTCGCCGCCTTGTAACCAATCGTAAATCCGGCCCCACGAAGGGCGAGATCAGCTGCACCTTCGCTTCCGCGCAACGGACCGCCTGCGGGCAGCGAAAAGAGCAGAGTGAGGTTGCAGTTGATGCCTTCCTTCTGCAGTTGCTCGGCGGCGTTTATCCCTTCCCAAGTCGACGCGATCTTGATCAAGCACATGTTCGCGATCGATGCCGCGCTTTCATAGAGCTCGATCAACTGGCGCGCCTTGTTGATCGAGCCCTCGGTGTCGAACGAGAGGCCGCGCGTCGGTCTCCGTCGAGACGCGCCCCGGCACGATCTGCGAGGATATCGCAGCCGAACTGCGACGAGCAGATGATCGATAATGTCCTCGATCTGCGCCGCGCCGCTGAGCCCGCTGTTTTTGCGGTCGGCGAGCACTTCCTCGAGCAGATGAGCATATTGCTCCTTCTGGACCGCAGCAAAGATCAAACTCGGATTGGTCGTGGCGTCCTGGGGGTTTGAAATCCTTGATGGACTCAAAGTCGCCGGTGTCCGCGACGACTTTAGTGAACTGCTTCAGCTGATCGAGCTGGTTCAAGTTTTTCGTCAGTTTTCTTTTTCAAGAACGGCAGTATTCATGATCGCGTCTCCTCAATGTGGCGGGCACCCATTCGGGGTGCTGTGGCTTTCGAACGCTCAGTTCCCTTGCCGAGGACGCACACAATCTCAATTCGTACTCGTAGCCGGTCACTCTTGGCTTGTTCCCCAGGGCGCGCCTTCTTTTCGCTCGCGGCGCCCAAGGAGCGCGTGGATGCCAACGAGCTGTTGTCTGCCCTTCACCGCCACGTCGCCCAGCCGCCGGGAGCGGGAACACACCGAAAGTCCCGCTCAGCGTCGCGTCGCTCACGATGATCTCCGCGTCGCGCCCGGCTTGCGCGTGAGCGCTTGCAAACGTGAGGCGACGTTTACGCCATCGCCGATCACGGTGTAGTTGGTAGCGCCTGCGGCGAGCCTGATGCTGCCCGCCACGACCGTCGCGAGTGTGAATGCCGACACCGAAACGCAGAACGCGGCCCGGCCCGGCCAAAAAGCTCGCGATTGAGCTCTATTAAGCGCCATGCGCATTTCGAGCGCGCGCTCTCGAGCGCGCGTCTGGCGTGATCAGGCGTGTTTAGCGGTGCGCCGAAAAGCGCCAGCGATGGCGTCGCCGATGTACTGGTCGACTACACCGCCATGAGCGTCGACCACCTCGGCTCATGCGAGTGAAGTAAGCATTGAGTATTTCGAGGAGCTGGGGCGGCGTGAGCTGCTCGCTGAGCGTAGTGAAGTCGCGCAAATCAGAAAACAGGATGGTCACTTTCTTTCTTCGCCACCAAGCGTGAGCTGGCCGCGCCGTCAACTCGGCCGCGATAGCAGGCGAGGCCACCTTGCCCAGCAAATCGCGGACTTTATCTCGCTCGGCCAGACTCCGCTGTCATATGTTTGGAAAAGAGCGAGTAAGCTGCCCAAGTTCGTCCGCGCGAGCAAAGTCGGGACTATCCTCCGTCGTAATCTCCGCCCGTGGTGCGCGCTTTCCGCCAGACGGAGCACTGGCCGGCTAATGGAACGCGCGATGCCGGCCACTGCAATCGCGGAGATAACCAGCCCTCCACAACCAACAAAAGCAGCGCTGTTTCTAGAGCGCGTGGAAGGGAGCGAGTTCTTCTTAAGACTTCGTTGCAACGCGACCGTACCGCACTGTTCCGCACATCGAGCGGTTTCGACTAGCGTGACGAACCGTTCGCCACCCAGAGCAAGCTGGAGAATGCGACCGGAGGCGCCGGTTACAGCTCCCATTGCACGTTGCAGTTCGTTACGCCTCTACGTCGAACGTCGAGGATGATCCACTGCGTAGAGTCGTTGCGCTCAAGAAAGAGATAGATTGTTTGCTTAGGCGCCAAGCTCAGCCGCGAATGCGTCATCAATGCGAAAGCCGAGTCCAATCACGCCACGGGAGCGGGCGCTGAGAGGCGGCACGGAAACGACCACGGCAAAAAGTTTCCCTGGCGCCAAGGGCGGGAGTTGCGAGCTTGCAAAGGCGTTGTTTTCTTCGGCGGCGGTAATGCAACCTCGGGCAAATCGAATGGCAAGCCATCGTCAGGCGTAGCGGCTGGTCGGCTGCAATAACGATAGCGTCTGCCCGCTCGAACTCGAGCGACACCAGAGGAGAATAAAGTCCGCCGCAATCCGTTCGCGCCAATTTGTGCGTCGCCAATCCGGATCGTGGCGCGATCCCCGCCGCTGGTGCTGAATGCGCCGCTTTGAATCCGTAATCGGGGAGGCGCGAGCAGACGCGCTCGTTGGTGACGCTCGACTGCCGACGTTCCGTTAACTGCGGAGAAGATTCGCGCGCCGGTCACGCAAGTTCGTTTCGATCCTGGCGGAACGCGTAGCGCGCCGGTTGGCTTTTGCGGGGCGATAAAAAAACTAGCGGCCAGAACCAGAGCTGAATAGCGACAAAAAGACAAAGAGGCCAGACGCTCGCGCGAAAGGTGCGGAAGCGAAGAATTTGAGCCGGGCGCGAGGGTTCCGAGTCTCAGCGATACAGCCCTCCTCTCGCGCCGGTCGGGCCGACGCTGGAGCGCGAAAGTCTGGTTTCAGATCAGCTCGGAAACTCACCGATGCCCGGCGAATTTGTCAGGCTCCCCGCTGCGACTCGTTGAACGCCGTGCGGGACTGCGAGGCCTTTGAGGGCGAGGCTGCCATACTCTCCGCCTGATAGGTTCCCTGCGGGGGACCACGCAGGCGGTTGGCGCCGGCCGTCCTCCGGTAGTCACGGCAAACCACGGTGTCTGCCACCACCCGGAATGTGGCCAATCAATCCAGTCGTTCGGATGTTACTGAAGCCAAGACGTGACCTGGCACGGCCTCTGCATCGAACACAGCGGGTTCTGTTGGCGTGCCCTTGTCGAGCGGCGCGAGCGCTCGAATTTTTCGCTGGCGAAAAGGAGTAAGTATGTGTGCTTAACATCATCTTGGTTTGGAAATTGCACCGCGGTCCCTTTCTGAATGGCCGTCCATAAGGAACGAACTGTTTGTTCTTCTGCGCAACCATGGCTTTACCTTAATGGCGGAGGTCCCACCAGAGAAGCGGCGTTGCCCAAACAACTGCATCCGCCACCGGAGTGCCACCGCTCTCTTTGATCTCGACCTCGATATTTCCAGCGCGCACGGTGAACTGGAGAGTGAACAAAAAGCACCGCGCCCACAACATCACGGCGAGCGCAAATCCGAGGCGTAGCTTCAGAAGCTGGCATGGAGAGATGCGGTGAAAATGCTGTTTATGTAATAGAGATGGGCGCGAGATGTTTCTGCCGTCTCATAACGAAGGTTAAGCGCCAGGAAACGGGTAATGGCCCGGCTGACTCCCACGCAGCTAGCGTATTGCCCAGCGTCGAGATTATAAGCGACAGCTCCACTCCCAAATGTATCGACGTGGCGGAGCGCGTTGCCAGCGCCACCATATCTGGGTCGCGGTGGGACTGCATAAGATATCACCTCACCTTCGCGCAGCTCATATCCCGCGGTGATTTGCGTCGTTTCGCTGCAGGTCGAAAGATCCGGCGACTGGAGTAATGGTGCGCCTGCTGATCGAAGGCGCGAACCCGGCCTTCCGATGTCGTGCGAAATACGCACGAAGTCTCGAGCGAGGAAGGTCGTTCCGGTGTGGAGCGCTTTCCAGAAGGTCACTCCCGCTCCCGGTGAAGCGCCCGCCGTCCTGGAGAGATTGTTCGAAGCTGGCATGAGCCGGCGCTTCCATATCTGTCACGCACGCACAGGTCCAAAGCCCACGCTCCGAGTCCGAATCGGTAGCGCAGTGAGGCTGGTTCCACCCGGCGGCGGTTGGCGTTATTAAAGTCCTGAATGTTCCGCACGTCTTGCCAGCGTTGAAATCCGCCGTGAGCGTGGCCTGAGCTGTCGCTTGAGCTGACTCAAATCGACTTCAAGATGTGGCAGGTGCGCGCGAGCACCAGCGGCATCCTGCCTGGCGCTATCGTCGGCCTCCCGATTCGATCTCTGAGACATTGTCGTCGTAGGAAACATCACCGCCGAAATCCCGATCCAGTCTCCGCTGGAAGATCCGGCCGCCGCCAGTGACAGAACAATGGCTGTCAGTGGGTTCGGCGGTGAAAACGCGCACGGCCCACATCGCTCTCTTTTACACCTCGAGCAGTGACCGAGTCGATCGGGAATTACAGCTTAGTTCAGAGACAGCGACGCCGGTTAGGCGGTGACTGGCCGGCGCTGCTCCGGCGAACGTTTCGAGCCGAGCGCGCGTGTCGAACGAAGTTGTTCCCATCTCCACATCGGGCCGGGAAATTTGCGGCAGTCCGTCAACACCGCATCCAGCGCGTTGAGCGACAAGATCGACCTCGCGCTCCCTGATGATGAGCGGCGGCAGTTTTGAGAACATCCATCGCGTGCCCGGCCACCTGCGTAGAGAATTCGATGCTGCTGCCCAGCAACTGCGTGACGACCATCTGCGGAAGAGAGGACCTTGCTCCACTCTATGCAGAAGCTTCCGGGCCATTCGCAATTTGAATTCCGTCGGTTCACGTGGAATTCGATCACGAATCAATCGACCTTTGACCGCGAACTTCTTTGAGGAAGGATGTTTCAACGCGCAGGGAATCGATGCGTTCCATTAGCACCTGGCCCATCTTCGCGGAATTCGCGACGAGATTTTCTGAATCAATCACCTCCCGAGCGACGCAAGTCCACTGAAGCCATCGCGAGGTTATTGCGCCCGAACATCGTCGAATGACCGACGCACCGGTCCATCCGACTGAACGTCTTTTGGTAAATATCGCGCCGCGCAGTGTCGCCCTGCACGGCACGTAACCACCACTCAACGTCTTGCCAGCGTAATGATGTCGGGTTTCCAGATTCCAATGCTGGAAGCCAAACATTTCCGTTCTTCAGCCCCGTTTGATTTCGTCCGAGATGAAAGAAGGTCCCGTGCCGACGGCACAGCTCTTGACGCGAATGAAGAAGTCCGTTCGCGGAGAGTTGCATCCACCGCACCAGCTCGATGACAGAGGCCGCCACGTCGCGCGCTTTGAAATCTCACGCTCCAGCGCGGCGATGTCGTCCAGCGCAATCCGGGTTTCGAAGCCTGGCATCAGCGGTCCGAAGCCTTCCGTAAAGCTTTCGCAGCCCATCAGCGGAGCGAGCCGAGACTTAACCATGAAACCGCTCCTGAGTGAAATCCGCGCGCTTTCGCGCTCGCCGTGCGCGCAAGATTTCAGCGCGCGCCCTCGCATCGCGCTCGGTCCCCGAGGTTGCAGAAGAAAACGGCGTCGAGATCGGCCAGTGTGCGTTTTTGTGATCGCCTCCGCGAGCAAACCGCTCAGAGCGAGCAATCCATTTGCACCATGTTCCGGCAAATCGGCTCGAGCACGTCCCGGATGGCCTGCTTCACCTGCGGATGATTGCGGCCGATGTTGAAAACCAGGATAGCCGCTCAGAAATCGAGATAGAGCAGCGTGCTATCCGCGTCGTAGAAGTCAGCGCCCCTGCCCCGCGCACTAAACTCTGTCGAAACCAATCACCCGCTGCGCCGCGACAGGTGTGCGATTAATGTGCCAGCTCATGCAGCTGATAATTTTCACCAGGCGTGCCGCGATGATTTCCCTTTAGATCGAAAGCCACGGCGCAAGCGTTGCCGCGATCTGTTGCGCTTCGAGCGCGACCGCGTCCCAGAGCGTTCCCTACGCCGCGGAGATCCGGCTGTCTGCACATCTGGCGCTTCCGCAAACTTTCACCGTCGATGAGGAGGGCTGGGCGGCCGCGCTCGCTATGGCGAAGCACGGCGCCGATAATGCGCGGTGTAGCGGCGCAAGCCGTCGATGGAATGGTGGTTGATTCGCCTGACCGGACGGCATCGCGCTGCGGCGGCAAGGCTATTTCCGCACAAAGCGCAACTTTGCTCCAGCCAATTTTTCGCGCTCGAACTTTGCAGCGACTGCTGCAACGCTGGACGGGAGTTCAGGCAAAGAAAGTCGGCGATCAGAGCGAGCGATTAAAGCGCTGAAGCGCATCTGCGTTTCCCGGACGCGGCAATCGCCGCAGCGAGGCATGGAGGCCACTCTCGAGATTGCGTTATTCAATTCCCGGACGCGACGCCGGGACGGTTTTCACTGCAGCTATAACGCTCATTACCCAAGTGGCGGGATAAGCGGTGCGACGCTGACGCGCTCTTCGACCATACCAGAGCGAGGCGCGTGTGACGTTTCGACCCGGAGCCGAACGTTTGCCATGCAACCGCCTCTGCGCCAGGAAGCGCGAAAGCAGAAAGCCGGTGGCTGCGGTCATCAGATCCGCGACGCCAGCGCGCAGCTTCAGCTCCATAGCGTTGCGCGAGGACCACGCGCTCCAGCGCGAAGAGAAAGAATAAGCAGATCAGGGTGGGCGGTAGAGGGTGCGGTCTCCGGCGCCGGCCGCGGATGACTGCCACTGGAATCGGGTTCAGCTGGGAAGAAGAAAAGAAAGAGCGCCACTGAGGCGCGCCGCAAAGAAGGAGAAACGTTGGCATTCCAGCTCCGGTGAAATTTCGCGATCGAAACAACGCCAGCGGAATCATGGGATGTGAAATGCGCGCTTCAGAATCGATGCGAAAAGCATCAGGCAAACAACCCTCCCAGAATATAGCGATGCTGGCATGGGATGCGGGCGAACCCGGCCGTAGAGTTCGATCAATGCGTGGGTGAGCAAACCTAATCCAGCACCGCAGTCAGCAACGCGCCTAAGCCAATCCAGCTTCTTTCCCGCGCCTCTCATCCACAGCTTTCCATACGCGCGTAAGCGAGATGAGTCATGTCGATCGCTGCGACAGTCGGAAGCGGATTAATGAAAAAGAACTGCGGCACGCCAGGAGATCTGTTCAGATCAACCATCCGCCCACGACGGGTCGATCGCTGCCCGCGCATCATTTTGACAGCGAACGCCGACTCATGTGCCGGTTGCCCGCCACGCGCGTTACTTCTTCACGAAGTGCACCCACCCTGCGAGTAGCGGGGCTTCCACGGCATCCAACAGCATTGCCGCCAGAAGCGCTGGCGCAGCTACGCGCACGCAACGAGTTGAGGCTGGTGCCTGCGGCGCGGGCTTCCCGCGCAGGCGCCGCCAGACGCATTCAGCACGGCGCCGAACAGGTTCCAGCGCAGCGACCGCGGCCACGCAGCGATCGCCTAACGAACCTCCCGGAAGTAAGAACGCACGCCAGCGGCAGCGAAACCTGCGCTTCGATCACCCATTTGCATCTCGGGGACGGTTACGCACGGGGATTCGCTGCACGATCACGCCAGCGCGACGTTCGCGACCGGTGCCATGATCGATGAAAGCCATCGCTCAGAACTTCGAGAATAGTCGCCGCTTCGCTAAAACCCAGCTGACCGGCGATGAATCGCGCATGCACTGGAGTTTCGAAGCCCTCTTCAGAAAGAACGACTTCAGCCTCCCGCGTCACGCCGGTTGCGCCACGATGCGCAGGAAATCGCCATCTCGTCCACGGAAGCTTCCAAAGCCGGTCGCGCTGAAATGCTTCAATGCCGTGCGCTCACGGCCGCCAATCTCGATACGCGACCGGCGCGCTGCATTGAGATTTGTGCGACTCGGGCCGCTGCCGATCAGAGCTGTTTCCGCCAGCCGATTGGAACCGTTCCCAACTCTTTTGCGAGGCAGACGCGTCCGTTCGAATTCGATAAAGGGACGAGGTTTCTTCCAGGCCACACGCGCCGTTCCACCCGATCAGGTCATGTCGACGACCGATAACGGCACAGTGCGCGCGAACACCAGGCCATAATCCCTTCCATGATGGTAGCCATTTCAGCCCGGCTTCCGAGGCATCTTCGGATTGCCTGCGATTTCCGCCGCCTCGGTTCCGTCGGGGATCGCGGCCAGAATCACCGCTGGAACTCATCCACTCCGGCGACATCAGGGCTGCTGCACAGCCGCAAGGCGACGCGTTCTTCGCTCGCTCGCGGCGGGCGATGGCGCGATTTCCGCAGCAAACCAAATGCGGCCCCCGTCAAAACGGTTAACGCGTCGCGACGTTTTGCCAGAGTCGACAGGTCCACCCGCACAGCTCTAGCAAAACGATTGCCCCAAGCGCGAAGCCCGAATTCAAAAACCGCAGGACTCATCCTGAGTCCTGCGGTTCAAACAATATGGGAGCGCAATTCGGAGCACTCAGGCTCCTCCCACCTGCGATTAATCCTCGTCAACTACGACGCGACTTCACGACGGTGCCGTCATGATAGAAACATGCACGCGAGCACCCGGTTTGATCATCTCTTCTTTGATTTCGCGGCCCGCTTTGTTCCACGAAGCGAACCGCGTTTTCCGAGAGGCGTAACTAACTGGATCAGGCGGCGGCCGTCGGTTTCACGGCGATGTTTTCCCCGGCGGTCGAACGTCGTCACCGTCCCGTCCGTTGACGTGGTTGTAGTGGTGGTTTCGCTTGTGCCCAGTGATCGGATTGTGCTGGTCGATTTCGTGGTGGTTGAGCTGATCTGTGCAAACGCCAGCGGCGCGATCAGCGCGCAGGCAGGCGTAATGCTGGTCTTTTTCATAATTTCCTTTCCGTTTGTGTTGCCCTGTCTTAAAGATTCGGCGGCGAGGCTGCGATTTACGGATGGCTCACGTCAGTGGGTTCCGTAGGATTTGGACTCCGTTGCAACATAGATCTATTCCATGCACGTCTGAAAATTGCGCGATTGAGCGCGCTTTCACATCAGGTAACGTGGCGGTCTCATGAACGACGCCACGCTCGATTGTAGATCCACGCGTTACCGCCCGAGATGGTGTGCAAAACATGGTCTGACCCTGGACGAATACGACCGGATCAAAAAGATACTCGGTCGCGAGCCGAATTTCACCGAGCTCGGGATTTTCTCCGTCATGTCAGACGAGCATTGCTCGTATAAAAATTCGCGCCGCGAGTTAAGAAAATTTCCGACTACCGGTCCGAACATTCTCGTTAAGGCCGGGGAAGAAAACGCCGGTGTGGTTGATATCCCGGCGATGGTTGGGCAGATCGCTTGTAAGATCGAGGAGTCACAATCACCGAGCGCGATCGAGCCGTTCCAAGGCGCGGCGACCGGCGTCGGCGGAATTATTCCGGGACATCTTTACGATGGGAGCGCGCCCGGAATTTTTGCTGAATTCGCTGCGCTTCGGACCGATAGTAGCGCAAGCCTCTGGCTTGCGAACCGACGAAAGAACGCAAGCGGAGGCTTGACGCTACCTAAGCAACGCAGCTTGTTCACTGGCGTCGTCGCCGGGATCTGCACTACGGCCAATTGCGTCGGCGTGCCAGACGATCGGTGGCGAGATTTACTTCGACGAAAGTTTCGAAGGCAATCCGCTCGTCAATGTTTTTTGTCTTGGCGTTTTGCGGCGCGATCAACTCGCACGCGGTGCCGCGAGTGGAGTCGGCAATCCGGTTTTTTACGTCGGTGCGGAAACAGGACGCGATGGTCTCGCGCCGGCGCTGCTTTTGCATCGCGCGAGTTGACGGAAGAATCGCGCGAAGATCGGCCAGCCGTGCAGGTCGGCGATCCTTTCAAAGAAAAGCTGCTCTTGGAGGCCTGCCTCGAACTGCTCGCACGCGATGCCGTCGCCGGCATTCGGGACATGGGCGCCGCGGGACTGACCTGCTCGACCTGCGAAACGGCCAGCCGCGGCGGAACGGGCGTGGAAATCGATCTCTGCAAAAGTGCCGAAGCGCGAACCAGGCATGACGCCGTACGAAATTCTGCTGAGCGAATCGCAAGAGCGAATGCTGATCATCGCGAAACGTGGAAAAGAAGAAATCGTGCGCGAGATTTTCGAAAAATGGGAGGTGCCGTGCGCGCGGAGATCGGTCGCGTCGCCAACGACGGCATGATGCGCGTGCGCAATAACAGCTCCATTGCCGCCGAAATTCCGGCGAAACCGCTCGCCGAGAACGCCTCTTTATTCGCGCGACGCGCATGCACCGAAACGTTCAGCGCCGCTCGATCTCGCAACCGTTCCAGAAGATCGATAATCACCAGTCGTTGCCTTCGCTTTTGCGCGATCCGTCGATCGCGTCGAAAAGTTGGATTTACCGGCAATACGACCACACAGTCTCGCACCGGCACGGTCGTTAGGCCGGGTTCTGATGCCGCTGTCTTTCACGTGCGCGTGGCGAATAAATTCCTGGCCGCGACGACAGATTGCAATTCTCTCTATTGTCGACTCGATCCGCGCGAAGGCGGAAAAATCGCCGTGGCCGAGGCCGCGCGCAATCTTACCTGCTCGGGTGCGAAGCCGCTCGCGGTGAC
>ERZ1370068.11124-contig-9767_pt1 | contig 28575 bp, 50 predicted proteins | sample MGYA00561227_ERZ1370068 | MGnify/ENA primary metagenome ERZ1370068 (study PRJEB38410, sample SAMEA6850437) | metagenome | study: Metagenomic assessment of the ecological functions of the soil: analysis of the soil microbiota associated with the...
GGCTATTAGATATATTTATTGCTTTATATAGTTTCAAAAGCATGACTAAGTAAGTGCGTGATTTTTATACACAACTTCCTCTAGATAATTAATACTGCCCGGCGAATCTTCCTGACTGAAGAGAGGCAGGTTGACGTCCCCGGGCAACCACTGATAAGGTGGTGGGCTGGTGCATCTCCATGCAATGGACGCGTAATAACTCACAGCAAGATAACAGACTTGAACTTTTGCAATAAACGCCGAAGGAGCATTTGAAGCTCAGCAGCTATTCTGAGATTATCGTTCCGACCAGCGACTCGTCCCGCACTTCGCGCCGCCAGCTGGCGCCGAGCGCGAGATCCACCATTACACCCGCGCCTTCTGCTCTGGTGGCCGGCGCTACCACCATGTAATTCAGCTGGCGGCGCAACTGTTTATCGTCGCCAGCGCGACGGATGGGGCTACCGCCCCGACGGCACTGACTCATCTTTGGGGTGATCTTCCAGTATCCGGTGGATGCGCCGCGCGGACAGCCGCTGATGGAGGAGTCGCCGCGCCCAGCTTTTCCCCGGCCAGTAGTTTCGCTGTTCTCGCTGTTTCTTCAGTGAGCCTGACCTTTGCACCGTCCCAGCGTTTTACCCCGCTGTGGCTACTCTGGGTCTTACGGCCTTCCACTTCGCCTTTGATCATCAGCTGTGTGCACGCCTTTCACGGTAGCGGCCGGCCGATTGAGCACGCCCATAACTCCCGACTTAGTTCTTGGCGCGGCTGTGGAGTTTGCGGCGCCTTGCGCCCCCGCCGGTGCAGCTGGGATCCTGACCAGCTGGCGTACATCCCCAGCGTGACGGCGGTACGTTTCGCCATCGATGGCGTTGGGGCCAGCGCCGCAGTCGTCCGACGCCGACAGCGCCTTCCCATGTTATTGATCTCGGACTGGTGCTGATCGAGATGCCTCGGCCAAAGCCAGAACCCAGGTTGAAGATATCTCCGGTGGGAAAAGAGTGCCCCCACCCAACATCGCGCCATCTCCTGGCGCAAAGCATCGCCAGCCTTCGGCTTAGATCACCAGGCGCTGGCTGTTCATGTTAGCTAGATCGCCGAGACGTCAGGCGTCCTGTTGGTATGATCCAGCAATGCCAGTCACTGCCGTGGTAGCGCGATCACTGAATGGCGGACAGCTAGTTATCCTGGCGGCTAAATTTCACTGGCAAATGGCCGGGGATTTGAAAATACCGCTGATATTGAACATCCGGATGATCGCCGCCGCTCCTGGCTGGTGTGGTCGCTGGGCCTGGTGGTGCACGCTGATCGGCTTCGGCAGAGGCGCGGAACCAGCCTGACTTGCCGCATCAGCCAATGGATCACCGCGAACAGAGCGGCCCTTAGCTAACGAAGCACTGAGTGGCACTTGCAGTTAACAATTTCTTCCCGGTGGACGCTGCATTGGCTGGCAGGCACTTACAGTACTGGCTGCACGAGGCCGCCCTTTGGCGAATGATAATCACCATCCTGCTGGCGTTCGGCATGAGCTATCACCCTCGGCCATCTGGCATTTCTGGACGCATGCGCTGCTGATCACACCTGGCGGGCTGACACGCCGAGCTTCACGCCAGAACAGATCGAGGAGATTTTCCGCGCCCGACGCCAGACACCTCCCCGACTTCCCGATGTGCCCGCCAACGCTCTGCTTTGGGCTCGACTCACCTCACCCGGCTTGGGCGAACCAGGTGGCCCGCTGCAGCGACGGATCGCCGAGATCTACTCGCGCGACGAGCCGCCGTTCTACAAGGGTTTCCTGCGGCTCGACACCACCTCGGATGAGGTCACGATCACTCTGCATGAGGTCTTCGGTAATCTTCCGGCCACTGACCGTGCCAGTAGCGAAGCTACGCTTGGCACCGAAACCGCTGGCTTCCACGGACCCCATACTCTGACGCGCGGACAGACGCACGCGGTGAGCGTGGACCGGTGCCACGCGTCATCGGTCGCGAGTCGGGCATTGCCGCCACAGCCGCAAGAGAGCATCTGTGGTTATGAAGCAGATGGAAACATTTGTTCCGGACAAAATAACGTCTTACTTCTATAGAAACGCGCGACTCAGACCTTCATGCTTCGTCCATGATCCGTTGCGCCTCCGGTGCGCAGAGCTCGAGATCACCCTCGAGCGCAACTCACCTGTTCCGCTCTACTACCAGTTGGCGCAGGCCATCGAGCACGCCATCAATACGGGCGCGCTCGCGCCCGGTGATCGCCTGGAGAACGAGTTGTCCCTCACGAGTCGGCTTGGGCTGTCCCGGCCGACCGCTCGGCAGGCGATTCAGGAGCTGGTCAAGAAAGGCCTGCTGGTCCGCAAGCGTGGGGTCGGCACCCAGGTCGTACGCTCACAGTTTCGACGGACCGAAGCGCTCAGCAGCCTCAACGACGACATCATCAAGGCCGGGAAGGCTCCCAGTACCCGGCTGCTGGAATTCTCTGTTGGCGGCCTCGAGGAGCAAGACGTTCGGGATGCCATCGAAGCGGCTGCGGTGCCCGAGACGGAATTCATCAAGATCAGAAGGCTGCGGCTGGCCGATGAGATGCCTCTCGCCAGTCCTCACGAATTATCTGCCAGCCTCGTTTCGAGCTGGCCGAAGAAGACCTGCGGACCAAGAGCCTGTACGCCTGCCTGCGTTCCCTCGGCGTCAACCTCAAGATCGCTCATCAGCAGATCTCGGCTCGGCTGATGAACGAAGAAGGCGGCTGAGCTGCTGGATGTGGAGACGCCTGCGGCATGTCTGACCGTAGACCGCCTCGCGTACGACGATGTCGGTCAGTTCGTCGAGTTCGGTCGGCACATGTATCACGCAGCGCACTACTCGATCCAGTCCTCCCTGGTGGCCCTGGTGAGCGCGGTCTGATCGGAGCCGACCCCACGACTGCGGTCATCAGCACGGGGAACCAGGCCTCTGAACCCCGCGGGGGCGCCAGCTCCAGCGCGGTGCACAGCCACCGGTCACCGAGCGCCTCCAGCCGAAATGCCATACGCAGCTGATTGCTTGCCGATCGCAACATGAGCGGAAACCTCCGCGACTTCTGGACCGGGATGCTGGACGCGTACCGAGCGCAGCGCAGTGCGAGGGCGATCCGCCCAGGGATCTTCAGATTGCGTCGCTGGGACATAGCTGATCGCCGCTAACACCTCCTCGACCATCCATCGGTTGAGCTGAGCAACCGGACGCTGGCCCAGCAGCGTCGGTGGATAACGGCGAGCGCCAGCCTCGCACTCCACTGCCAGGATCCGGGAGCCTGGCCGAGCCGCGCCGACCACCGCGCCCTGACCGTACTCAGCCGTACGCCTTCGAGATCCCAGAGACGCCGCGCAGGCCCGGCGCCGCGTCCTGTCTCGTGATCAACGAGGTCGGAGCAGGGGCCGATCTCGACTGGGTGACGACGCACGCGCCCAGGCTTCTTCCATCGGCTCCCCGGCGGCCGGCATTTCTCGGTGAGCCAGTGGACGCAAGGCGCACGCGATGTCAGGCGGTGGTTTCGTGTTGACATGCGCGGACTGGCCCCTAGGGTGGGCGCCGCCCAGACCGACCGAGATCAGGCGGGCATCGCGTGCAACCTCCCCGGGGGCAATCTGACGGCGGACAACCCCCCGCTGCGCTGGGGTCAGGCTGCGCTGCGGCTACGAGGCTCGCAGGGTCTGGCGATCGCTAGCCTCCCGCAAAGCGGTAAAGGAGGCGACGAGCGCCAGCCGCTCGCGGGCGAGGGTCGGTCGTCGAGGTGGCAACCGGCGACAACCCAGGCGTCGGATAGAGGCCATGGCCTCCACCCGAAGCTCGGCGGCGCGCGGCGTACGTCGTCCGGACCGGCCTGATAGAGGTAGCAATACGAGTCGGATCAGGCTGGCGTGACGAGCGCATCGTCGTCGTTCACTGCGCATCGCGCATGTTGCCGTTGACGATGCGCGTGCCACCAGCGCGACCTCCACCTCGGCGGCGATCTGTGGATCGACGGTCAGCCGGCCCGCCTCGTGGGGCCATCCTGATAGAACCGCGCCATGTGCCCCGACGCGGCGACCGGATCATTGTCTGGATACGGCGCCCCCATACCCGATTTGCGCGCATCACGTGCCAAGCCGCCTTCAGATTTCCCAGCGGTCCAAGCCCTAAAGCCGTGCCGCACCATGCCGAGCGCGCCAACCAACATTCGCGGCCAGTCGCGGCGATAGTAAGCAACCCACGCCGCATACTCACTGCGGCCGACCGCAACCGGATCGAACGCAAATCGCGCCCTGCTGGGTGGCATGGCCCGACCCTTCCCACCTGTCTGATCCTTTCCCATCTGAAGGTGCCAAGGAAGACTGGCAACATGCGCGATGGTGGCGTCGCCGAACCCGCAGCCACAATCCAGACGTTGTAGATCAGCTGCAGCGGCGGATCGATGCGCTGGCACCGGATCAGATACACCGCCGCGTCTTCCTGACGACCTATCAGCGCAGCGCACACGCGGGTTGGCGAGGCTGTCGACGATGCCTACTTCGAGGATCCGGACTGGGGTGTGCGCTGGGATGTCGCCTTCGCCGAACTCTTCATCGTGGCGCGATACGATGATGATCGAGACGCCCAGTGCCGCGACCGTGGCGGCTGGCCTTCCAGGCCGACTCCGACCTGCCGACGATCGTCCATTTGCTGTTGTTGGGCATGAATGCTCACATCAACTACGACCTGCCGCAGGCGACACTGTCGGTGATCACCGACCAGGATTTCGAAGATCCCGTGCTGATCCAGCGGCGGCGTCGTGATCATGAACGGATCGATACGATCTTGGCCCGACGAGTGAGTGCGGAAGATCACGCGATCGGCGGTCGGCGGAGCGTGCTGGACCGACTCACTGACGCCGGCCAACCGGCTGAGCTCGCGGCGCTTCTCGCGCGAGGCTCGCCAAAAGGTTCTGGCTGAATGTCGCCGAGCTGCAGCAGGCGCGACTCGAGGCGCCGACGACTACTACGCCCGGCTGGATGAGCTTGAAGTGCCGTCAGCGGCAAAGATCGCCGACCTGCTCACGGCCGGGGCAGGTCGCTGCTGCGCCTGGCGATGACCGGGTTCGAGTGACCCCTTGCCGCCGCCCCAGGCCGGGACCGCACGTGCACGTTCGTCGCCTCAGCCTAACCAGCTAATGCAACCCAGGTCTGACCTGGCTTGAGCGCGATCGGGTCGCCTGATTTGTCGGTAAAGCGAAGTGGACCGGAAGCCTTCGTTCGCTTTCATTGACCCGCGATCTTCTTGCCGTCGCGGTAAATGGTCACTTTGCCTTTACCCACCGTGTGTCGGATTGCACCGAAGGGGCGCCGAGCACGTCGCGGTTGCCGTCCGGATGGTTCCGCACCCTCAGTGATCACGACGTTGTCCGTCTAGTGATCGCGCGATTGTCACCATCGGCATACCGTGCTCCGTTCCAGGCGGACGGTGTATCGACCCGAGGAGTAGCTGAAGCCGAACGTGTCATGTCCAACGCGCACCTTGATCGAGTTCTTCCCGGCACCATCTGGCGCAGCAGCGCCGAAGGTCCAGCCAATCGGGGTGGCTTGGTGCAGCTTCGTGGAACGCCGCGATAGCGGCTAGGTCGACGAAGACGTTGTGCGGGTGCCACTGACGATGATCACGAGTGGACTCGCGGGATCGGCACTGATCGAGGCGTTGTCGATCTTGTGCTGAACTTTAGCGTTGGCGCCCGAGTAGACCCAGCCCTGGTTTGCCGAACAGCGGCAGCAGCTCGACGTCGGTGCTGCAGGCACTCGCGGATCGGACCCAGGGCGCTTGGGAAACCGGTTCGTGATAGATCGCGATCAGGCGAGTTTGGGCGCCTTCGACTTCCTCGACGAAGCGTAATGTCGGCCAGGCTCAGACCAACCTGCGGTCGGGCCGCGCGCAATGTTTTCCACCTTGGCGGCGATCACCTCGTGACTGCTGACGCTCGCCGCCGGTCAGTGGATCGGCGGCCCTGGGACGCGGTGCCTCTGTCGTCGTCGGGGACCGGCGTCGGAGTCGGCGCTGCGGAACTCGCCGAGTCGGAGCTGGCTGGGAGCGGCTGTGAATCCGGACTACTCAGAGCGCCCGCAGCAGCGCCGATGCCACCGGTCACCGACGACCGCGGCGGCCGCAACGGCGATGATGCGCGCGCGGTTCAGCGAGCCGATGGGCATTGACAGATAACCTCAACGACTAGGGGCAGTGTGGTGAAACGGACCGCTGGCGCTGCGTTGCTAGGCGACGCCCCGGCCGGCCGTGGCATCTTGAACTTCTTGCTCGAGCCGCACGGGCACGGCGCGTTGCGGCCTACGCCTGCATGTACGGGTCGTCTTCCTGTGCTCGCGGTCTTGCCGAGCGGTAGTACGTACGCGCCGTCCTCTGCCAGCGCGGAGAGTAATCCGAGCCGGCGCGCGAGATTCGCTCTGACCGGCCAAGCCCTTGAGACTCTGACCCTGCGGCCGGCTCGCGGCTCGGTTGCCTCGACCGCCTCAGCCGGTTCAAACTCGCTCGTCCTCGACGGTATGCAGCCATACGCCCGGGCCATCAGGGTCGGGTCCAGATTCCGACCAGATGAGAGCGGTCGTGACCGCTTCGGCTCGGCGTTCTCGGTCCGATCGGATCCGATCTGAACTGCCTGACCGTCGGAGTCGGTGACAACGCCAACCATCGGAGCTTCCCGAACCTCGACCCCGAGGTGGAAGACGAAGCCGACGACCTCCTCCATGAAGGCCTCCATCATGAGGTGGAACATGTCGCCGCCTTCGCGCTGGTATTCCACCAGCGGATCGCGCTGCGCCATGGCCTCGAAGCCCGATGCCTTCGCGCAGGTAGTCCATCTCGTACAGATGTTCGCGCCACTTGCGGTCGAGGACGGTCAGCAATACCCGTCTCTCCAGCTCTCGCATGACGTCCTCAGCCGAGGGCTTCCTCACGCCGGTCGTACGCGGCTTGTGCGTCGGTGTTGAAGTCATCGATCGAGCGTCTCGCGGTCGAGGTCGTCGCGCTCCTCGTATTCAGCGCGACCAAGGACACTGGATAGAGCGTGTTCATATTGATCCACAGCTGTTCGAGGTCCCAGTCCTCGGCAAATCCTTCGGTCGCTCCAACGACGTACTGCTCGACGACGGTGTCACCGGTGGACCGCAGCCGCGACTCGACGTCGGCACCTTCGAGCACCTTGCGCCGGTCGCCGTAGACCATGCGCACGACTGGCGGTTCATCCGTCGTCGTACTTGGGGCAGGTTCTTGCGGATCTCGAAGTTCTGGGCCTCGGCAACCCGGCGCTGGCGCTCGGCGAGGCTGTCACCCGCTTGTTCTCGATGCGGCGCATCGTCGGCATCCTGAGCGCCTGCCAGCACCCACGTCGACGATGTCGGACCTGAACAGCCGCATCAGGTCGTCGCCGAGAGACAGATAGAACCGGCTCGCTCCGGGTCGCCCTGGCGGCCCGAACGGCCGCGGCAGCTGGTTGTCGATCCGGCGTGGACTCGTGCCGTTCTGAGTCCGACGACGTACGTAGCGCCGCCGAGCTCGACCACCTCGTCGTGCCCAGCACCTGGGTTTCCTCGAGGACTCTCGCAGGAGCTCCGGGTTGCGCGTCTCGTACTCCTCGGGTTGCTCGCAGTGCGTCGATCCCTGAGTCGCGCGGCTTCTTGTCGGCCAGGAATCTCGGCGTTTCCGCCCAGGGATGATGTCGGTGCCGCGGCCAGCCATGCTGGTCGCCACCGTGACCGCGGCCTTGGCGCCGGCCATGGCGATGATCGCGGCCCCCGCTCGTGCTGCTTCGCGTTCAGCACCTCATGCTTGACGCCCGCGTGCTTGAGCAACCCGGAGAGGATCTCGGACTTCGCCACCGACGCCGTACCGATCAGGCACCGGCTGGCCGCGTTCTCGTGCCGCTCGGCCACACCCTTCGACGACTGGCCCTGGACTTTGCCTCTTCGGTGCGGTAGATCAGGTCGCGCTGGTCTCCGCTGGATCATCGGCATGTTCGTCGGGAATCGGGCACCACGCCAAGGCCGTAGATCTTCTGGAACTCACGCCGGCCTCGGTCATCGCCGTGCCGGTCATCCCGGCAGAGCTTCTCGTACATCCGGAAGCAGTTCTGCAGGCGTGATCGTGGCCGAGCGTCTGGTACTCGTCGCGGATCTCCACCACGCTCCTTCGGCCTCGATGCGCCTGGTGGAGCCTCGTTGGAGCGACGTCCGATCAGGTGCGCCGCCCGTGTGCTCGTCGACGGTGAGCACTTCGCCGTTGATCACCACGTAGTCGCGGTCGAGCTTGAACAGCTCCTCGGCCTTGATCGCGTTGTTCAGGTAGGAGATCAACGGCGTGTTGGCGGACTCGTAAGGGCGTTGTGATGCCGAGCCAATCCTCGACCGCATCGATGCCGGCCTCATCGATCGCCACGGTCCGCTTCTTCTCGTCGACCTCGTAGTGACTCGTCGCGGCGCAGCCGGTTCACGAAGCTCTGGCGAACTCGGGATACCACTGGCGCGTGTCCTCGGCCGGTCCGGAGATGATCAGCGGGTCCGCGCCTCGTCGATCAGGATCGAGTCGACTCTCGTCCACGATCGCGTAGTGGTGCACGCGCTGGACGCAGTCTCGAGGCTGAGCGCCATGTTGTCGTCGCAGATGGTCGAAGCCGAACTCGTTGTTGGTGCCGTAGGTGATCGTCAGCGTGATAAGCCTTGCGCCGATCGGCCGGGGTCATCTGCGAGAGGATCGCGCCCGACATCGAGACCCAGGAAATGATGGATACCGGCCCATCCACTCTGAGTCGCGCTTGGCCGAGGTAGTCGTTGACGGTCACGTATGTGGACGCCGCGGCCGCTCAGTGCGTTGAGGTAGGACGGCATGGTCGCCACGCAGCGTCTTGCCCTCACCGGTCTTCATCTCGGCGATGTTGCCCATGTGCAGGGGCGGCGCCGCCCATCACCTGGACATCGAAGTGCCGCTTTGTCGAGACCCGGCGGCTGGCCTCGCGTACGGTCGCGAAAGCCTCGGGCAGCAGCGACTCGAGCGTCTCTCGCCCTTGTCGTAGCGGGACGCGAAACTCGTCTGGTCTGGCCGCGCAGCTCGTCGTCGCTCATCGCGACGAAGTCATCCTCGATCGCAGTCGACCTGGTTGGCGATGCCCTTAGCTGCTTGAGAAGCTTGCCCTCGCCTAGGCGCAGCAACCTGTCCATCAAAGCCACGGAAGTCGGGCTCCCCGTACGTCGTTTCCTTACCTGCACGGTCTTCAGCGCCGAGATGTTCCCCATATGCCTGGCTCGACCGCGCCAGGATCCTTCTATCGTAGAAGCGCCAGCAGCGCGCCCCCTCAGTGGTAAGCCCGGACTCGCGAATCGCTGGCCGCTCGCAGCGAGGGGCTCGTTTTGACGTTTGATCTACGGAACAGCGAAGGTTGCGTGATTGCCTCAAGATCCGGGTCGTAGCCGTTTATGGTGTCGACATCGAGAGTCAGGTGCGTCGAGCTGGATCGGCTCGAAGGAGCGTTTCATGCTGAAGTGGCCCGGCGTCATCGTGTGCTGCTCGGCTGGGTTCTGGTCCCTGCCGCCGCTCTCTTCAGCCCTGATGTGTGCAGGACGAATCTAGGGACTGGCAGCGCAGGAATCCGCAGCTCGGCGAGTGGCTCAGCGGTTCAAGTCCGCGCACCCAGTTTGTGTGCTGAAACGCTGCCTCGGCGACGTGAGTCACGCCGCTACTCGAGAAACAGTCGGATTACGGCGAAAAAAGAGGTCGTAAGTCCTCATGGTCAGCGGATCGGATGGCCTGGTACGAATCCGGGGCTACTCCAGCGGCCATGCCTTCCCTTGAAACTCAGTCGCGGCTTACGGCTGGGCAGCCGACCTCGGCAGCAAGCCGATGCGCAACGTGGTCTTTCCTGACCCGGCAGGCCCGCTCACAATCATCACGATCGGATGCCCTGCCTGCGGTTCAGTCACCACCAGATCATCCCAGGCCAGCCGTGAAGTTCCCGCCGGCTCTGAACCTGCAGGCGGCAAGCCAAGGGTTCACGCTGCGGCGCAGCGCGTGGTGCCAGATCGCCTCGCGGCACGATCTCTATGGCACCTAGCGCCGACCACTCGGCCGTGATCTTGAGCTCAGATGCCAGCTCGGTCGCCACGTCGAACGTGTCGTAGCCGGGCTCGATCAGGCGGCATTGACCCGCAAGACTCACGCGGATCGGTCGGCCTTGAGATCGACCCTGGCTACGAAATCCTCGCCGAGCAAGAACGGATAGACGTAGTAGCCGTGGAGGCGTTTCGGGCCTGGAACGTAGATCTCGATCCGATAGATGAAGTCGAACAGAGCGCTCCAGCCGGGCTCGCTCGAAGATCATCGAGTCGAAGGGGCTCAGCAGCGCACGAGCAGCTGATCCGACGGGGCACCGGGCCTGTGCCACGGGTACCACGGCCCATTCCCAGATCCGTCGACGAGCACCGGGATCAGCTCACCGTTCTCGACCAGCGTCGTGATGGCGACGCGCGTCATATCTCGCCGGGTGCGGAAATAGTCACGCAGGACGACTCGCCTGCTATGCCGAGGCGGCTTGCGGCCCGCCGGATCAGACCAGTCACCGAATCCTGTGGCGATGGAGTCAGCATGGCGAGCACGTAGCTCGGAATAACTCGCTCTGGCAGAGTCGTAGACCCTCTCCGAATTGCGAGTTGCGGTACGCCGAGGTGACTTCGCCGACATGAACAACCACTCCAGGACGGTCTTGACCCGCGACCAGTTCCAGCCCCAGCTTACTCCGATCGCGCTGCTCGGCGATCTCCAGTTCTCTGGCGCTGATCGGGCCTCGCGCAGCGACTCCTCCTCACGGATGAACGGGATGAGGTCAGCATTCTGTTGCGCGACTCGTTCCACCCCGGCCACAGCATCACGAACCCCGGCTGCATACGGAACCGGAGCAGAGGCTGCAGAAGATGTCGATCAGGCTGGCCGTATGTCCGGTACTCGAAAGCCGACGTGGCGGCTGATGGGCGGCGCGTTCAACAGAGCTGCATCGTAGGGTCCCAGTCGCCGAGAACGGCGGCATGAAATGAGCGCCAGGTCACGGCATTGATGAGGATCGATCTGGAACTGCGCCGGCCGACTGGCGACTGCCTGGACGTCCACGCTGGTGACCGGCCGACGCCGAGTCTCGCGACCCCACAAGCCACACTGCGCCGCGAGGCGCAATCCGCCTCGCCACTCAGCCGCGCGTAAGCGTCTCCCGCGTCGCACCGGCCAGACGTTACCTGGGCCCGCACTGACGGTGGGAGGCCACTGGCCCGGCCGTAGCAAACCTAAAGATGCTTGAATCCCAGCCGGTAGAGACTCGCGCCCACGCACGGAGGCAACCACCACGTTTGCCCCTGAGCCGGCGGTGAGTGCGCCCGGTAGTCAGCTTGCGGCCCAGCGCCTGAAGAGGTGCGATCAGGAGACCATCTCGTAGAACCGTGTCGAGGCGGATTGACCCCGTCAATCGTAAGGCGCGGCGGCGGTAGACCGCGCTCGGGACCATGTGGTCGGGAGTCAGATGTAGAGATAAGTCGCGTCGACCAGCGAGCTCCATCTCCAACAGCGCCTGGTCCAACGCATCGGCACGGCCGGATGCACCTTCTCGCCGCGTACCACCATGGGACCTTCGCCGTGCACCTCAATTCCGGCAATCGCTGCGTACGGACGATCCATTGGTTTCGGGCGCCCCACTCTCGATCAAGCGGCAGTTCGGCCGCCGCGTCGTGCAGCGAACGTGGCGAGTGCTGACCGCGATGCACGCGCTTGCGGTCGGCGCCTTACGGAGCTGAGCCATCAGCTTGTCCAAGGCGAGGTCGAATGCAGCCAGGCTTGTCCTCAGCCGCTGCTTCTGCCGCGTTCACCGGCCCTCTGGTACCGAACGATGATCTCGACGCGGCTGGCTTGGTCGTGTTGCCGCTTTGTTCCCGCTCCGCCGACACCTCGACCTCGACGCGGATGACCCGGTCGTCGAGCTTCTCGAGTCGAGTGATCTTCTCCGTCTACGTAGGAGCGAAACTGATCCGACAGATTGCAATGTCGGGACTTGACGACAACATCCATGTCTACCTCCATCGAGGAGTTGGCAGTTCGAACGGACGCGCTCAGGCGAGCATGCGTCCGGCGTTCGGTACCGACCGCGGGCAGCGCCGCGGGTCGGTCCAGAAGTGACGAAGGCACTCGTCGCACCCCGGTTTCGGCCTGAACTGAAATCCCCTGGTGCGCAAGCGCCATACCCAGAAACTAATCCTTGTCATCGGGTATTTCTACCGGCTTCCTGGGATCCTCACTGAGTTCTCAGTCCGCCCAGGATGAGGTCTGTAGGCGTACGGTGCGCCGCCACCGTTGCCGCACCGAGCACCGGAATTCCAGCTGCGTGGAGGACTCGGGCCGCCTCCGTCAAGACTGCTGCCTGTTGTCACGAGGTCATCGACGATCACCGCTGCGCCTGGCCGTGATCGGCTCGTCGCAGCCGGAAAGCGCCAGCCAGATTCTGCTGCCGGGCCCGCGCCCGCAGACCTGCCTGATCGGCAACTGGTCGAGCCTGACCAGGATGGACCGAACCGTTGCGGGGTGTCGCACGCGGAGACGACGGGCGCTGCATGCGGGCCATGTGCGCTGGTCGCATCGAAATCCCGCGCTGGCGTACGGTCCGGGCTGCCGAGGGATCGGAACCAGCACAATTCCGGCGACGGCGTACGGCTCGGTGCGTCAGCAAGGCATGCACGCTCACTGCCAGACGTTCGGCAAGGACCCGGTCAAGCATCAACGCCTGTCGCTCCTTGTGCGCGTTGATCAGTCTGCGCAAGAGCTGGTCGTACGCGGACGAGGTGACTGTCAGCGGGAAACCGTCTGGCCGCTGGCGCCGGGACGGCGAAGAATGGCTGTCGAGTGCCGAGCTCTTGGCGACAAGTCGGGCAGAAGTCCCCAACCAGGGCTGCTCGCAACCATGGCAATGCGGCGCCGAGCAGCAGGTCGCCCGCAGCCGCTGCCCAGTCCTCGAAGCCCACAGGGCGAGTCTGGCGAGCCTGCGAGCTCAGCAGACGACGAGCGCTCGCCAATCTGTGGACAGTCACTCCCGACGACTCAAAATCCGCGGGCGCGCAGTTCCGATTGCGTCATCCTGGATAAGCGATGGCGCTGATCGCGTGATCGAGGAACGGCTGCCACCTCGTGCCGTCGTCGCTTCCAGGTTCCGCCGCGGCGACCGACCATGATCACCGACTGCGTCTGGGGCGAGACAGCGAGCTGAGCGGCGTCGAAGTCTTCAGGCTCGCCCTTCTGGGTGACGAGTGAGGCATCCTGCGCCACCCGGAAGAGCGTGGAGTTTCCGCCCGCCTCTCCCTAACACCGAGCAGTTCGGTGGGATCAAACCAGGCGACGTCGGCGATCTCGCTGATCGAGGTGCCGGATTGGCTGGTGTCAAGACGTCGCCAGGACTCGACCCTGACGGCTGGTCGGAGCGGATGATGCGTGCCAGCCCGAGCTCGGACCCATTCGCAGTGCGGCGTACCACCGCCATCCGCGGTGCCGTCAGGGCGAGATCCTGAACGCCGTGATGTTCTGCGCAGGCGAGGTGATCTCGTGCTGTTGTGTTGTCGGGTGTGAACATCCACATTCGCTGCTGGCCACCCTGTTTCCCGACTTCCCAGATCTCGCCGTACCTGCTGAACTGCGGCCTCAACAGCTCGGTAGCTCCGGTGAGCAAGTCTTTGGCGGATCCCCCAGGCATCATCAGCCGCTCGACGCAGCGTCGTCCGAGCGTTCGTCGTAACGGCGAGGTCGGTGTTGGTCACCGACACAGCCACCGCGTTAATGGGGTGCGTTTGACGCAACGGTCCGGGCACCGGATTGCTTGTTGGCGAATCGGCGGACGGGGTCACCTGTTCGACCGCCCCATTCTTGTGACGGCGTACGCCTGCTCCCCGGCCACCGACGGAATCGGGTCCAGCTCTCGAGGAATCGCGTCAACCGAAGTGACCTGGCTGTTCGGGTCTGCTCCAGGCAACCCGGTACGGCTGTTGGTTCACCTTGATCACCACACCCTTCACCCCGCCTACTTGCTTGAGGGTGAAGGCGATCTGGGCGGCCAGCAGGCCGCGCTGAGCATCCGGCAGAGCGAGTATCGACTCACCTAGCGCTACCTCCGCGATGCCGTCGGTGATGGTCACTGAGTCGACGCTCAGACTGGTGTTCGGCGGAATGTGTCGTGGATACGGCCGGCTTGAGCCACTCCGATGGTCCATTGAGCAGCGCCTTTATCAGAGCAGAGGCAACGTTCGCGGGATTGCTCAGTGCCGGGAGGTAGATCGGGTCAGGGCACCAATGACCTGTTGTTTCCGACGAAATAGAGATCGTAGGACTGGTAGAAGGAACTTGAAGGACACCTCCGGAGACCCACGAGTCCCGGCGGCGGGTTGTCGATCCGCCATTGACCATTCTCGTTTGAGAGAACGAAGTCGTACTCCATGTGCACGTTGTCGACGCGTGTAGGTGCGGTCCTTCGTCCATGGAGCCGACCTGAGTACCGCTTCGAGGCTGACGGTGTTGGTGCCTTGCTGGTTTCACGGTGGCTCGATAGATCGTTACGCCGGTCGTCTGGGCTCCACTTCTCCGCGGCCATCGGAGTGAGAAACTGCTTGGCCACCGAGTAGTTCGGCTGATAGTAAGACGTCGCCCGCAGGAAGCCCTCGACAATCTGCCGCGGCTTATCGTCCGGAGCGGGAGGAGGGACTTCGACGTTCACACAGCTCTGGCATCCACGCGCTTGTTGTCCTTCGACCTCCTCGATGGGGCCCGAGGTCGGGACACTCGCACAGCCGGCCATCACCAACACGCTGGCCAGCAGCATGATGATGATCGCAAGTCGACCTCGCAGCCACCTCACGATTGGCTCGCTGTTGGCTCGACCGCGGCTGCGCGACGCGGGGATGGTGAGGGCGGCGGACGCGGGTGAACCGTGGGGCAGAGGAATAGTTGGCGCCTCCAGGCCATCCAGGCGGGCGCCGCCTGGCCTACACGAGATCGCGTGGCACAAGTGGCAGCGGTGAGGTTTCGAGTATCGCACCCACATTTCTTGGGCAGCGTGAGCCGGAACTGAGCGCCCATCGCCGGCCGGCCCCATGCGGTCAGCCAGCCGCCGTGCAGGTTCGCATCTTCCATGGCGATCGCCAGGCCGAGACCCGTGCCACCGACTGTTCGTGGCACGCGCCGCATCGCCCGCCAGAAGCGATGGAAGACCTGCCTAGCCTGGCTGGCTTCGAACCCCACCCCGTGGTCACGGACCGCTACCGCAACGGCCGCGTCGTCGCTCTCGATCAAGATGTCGATCGGATGGCCCTCGCTGTGCTCGATGGCGTTGACCAAGAGGTTGCGGAGGATCCGTTCGATCCGCCGAGTGTCGACCTCGGCCTTGGCTTCGCCGCTTTCATGCACGGCAATCTCGGTCTGATAGGTCTCCGCCAGTCGTTCGTTGGCCTCTACCACCCGATACACCAGATCGCGCAGATCGACCTCCTCGAGACTGAGCTGCGCAACCCAGCATCGAAACGGGAGATCTCCAACAGATCACTGAGTAGGGCATCGAAGCGATCCAGCTCGTTCTGCAGGAGCTCAGCAGAGCGTGCGGCGACGGGATCGAAGTCATCACGAGCCTCGTACAGCACCTCGGCGGCCATTCGGACGGTTGTCAATGGGCGTACGCAGTTCGTGCGACACGTCGGAGACGAATCGCTGCTGCACCGCGGACAGCTCTTCGAGGGTGTTGATCTGTTTCTCCAGCTCAGAGGCCATGTAATTCATCGACGTGCCCAACCTGGCCAGGTCGTCTTGTCCTCGCACCTTCATGCGATCGCGCAGATTGCCCGAGGCAAGGCTTTCGGCCGCTCGGCGGGCGGCGCGTACCGGGGTGACCACCTGACGGCTGACCAGGGCGGCGATGAAGGTCAGCAAGATCACCAAGATGGCACCAGTCGTCACCACCGCGTAGCGCAGCACACCGAGGGTAGCGATCTCTTGCGTGAGGGGAACATCAGGTAGATCTGGTATCGGCCAGTTCCGAGAACGGTCAGAGTCGCACCTGCGACCAGCCCCGGCACCGAAGGCCGACGGTCGCGGTAGTTGATCTCGGTCGAGGTCATCAGCAGGCTTGTCGCTCCCTCAACCTGCTGCCGCAGCCTGTCGGGGATGCTGGTCACCGCCGCGTTGCCCGCGGTGATCGTCTGGCCATGAGCGATGATGATCACTTCGTACTGCTCGGCACGGCTGGCGAAACCGGTGGCCAGGTCGAGCAGCAGCTTGTCGACATTGACCTCAGCGGTGAGATCAGCGGCGTAGAGCTGTTCTTGCGCGGTGTTGACGGCCTGGCGTGCTTCGTTCTTGGCGGTCTCCTTCTTACCGTCGATCACCCCGATGGTGGCCTGCTGCATCAGCAAGAAACCGCCCAGAACGAGCACCAACACCGAAGCCAGGAATACCGTCAAGACCACCCGCAGAGGTAACGACCGCCACCACCAGTTGACGGGGAACCGCCACCAGCGGGACCTCAGAACCCTCGGAATCGAGACCATGTGCCGACGTTCTCGACCAGAGCGACCGCAACCGAGCGGGCGCTATCGGACCTGTACGGTTTCGCCGGCCTTGTAGCCGATCCCTCGTACGGTCACCACGATCTCGGGATGCTCAGGATCCTCTCGATCTTGGACCGCAGCCGCTGTACATGGACGTTGACCAGCCGCGTATCGGCGGCGTGCCGGTAGCCCCAGACCTGCTCCAGCAAGTACTTCGCGGCTGAACACCTGCCATGGCCGCCGGGCCAGGGCGAGCAGCAGATCGAATTCCAATGGCGTGAGCTGGATCTGCACCCCGTCGCGCTTGACGGAATGCCCGTCGACACTGATGGACAGATCACCGATCCGAAGGGTCTCGACGTCGACCTCTTCGGACGCCGGCATGCGGCGCAGCCGGGTCTTGATCCTGGCGACGAGTTCCTTTGCCTTGAAGGGTTTCGCCACGTAGTCGTCAGCGCCGGCTTCGAGGCCTTCGACGACATCGATGGTGTCGGTCTTTGCAGTCAGCATCACGATCGGCACGCCGGATTCGGCGCGGATGTCGCGACACACATCGACGCCATCGCGGCCCGGCAGCATCAGATCCAGCAGCACCAGGTCGGGCTTGGCCTCCTTGAACGCCGAGAAACGCCTTGTCTCCGTGGGCGCACCAAATCGGCTCGAACCCCTCATTGCGAAGCACGATGGAGAGCATCTCGGCGAGCGCTGCGTCGTCGTCAACCACCAGCACCCGGCTGCGCGCCCCTGCACTCTTGGTTGTTTCAGACACTGAGTACCCCTTCAGTCATTGGGAAAGAAGGCACCGACATCTCGGTAGGCAGACCCGCGATGACCTTTATCATTCTGCGACTCTGCGACGTAATCCTATGCACCTGGAAAACACGCTTCACAGCATTGCCGATATCTCTCACAGCTGGCTAATTGAGCTCAGGATTCTCCAGCCAGGTGGAGAAGAATGCGATTTCACTCTTCTGGCGACGCAGCACGGTACGCCACAGCTCGAGCGGCCGGCCGCTGAAGACATCGCTGTAGTCCACGGGCGCCAGATGCCACATGCCTTCTTCGATCTCGCTCTGCAGCTGCCCGGCGGCCCAGCCGGCGTACCCGGCAAAGATCCGCAGGTCGCGATACGCGCCAGAGACGATCTCGATCAGGGGTGTCCAGGTGCAGCAGGCCGACCGTGTCGAAGAGCGGCCGCCAACCCGGCGGCTCCTCACCGTCGGCAGCCACGCTCGCCGAGGCAAATGGCGCCGTTCGGCGATACCGGTCCGCCGTGAAAGAGCATCTTCGGCTCCGACACGGTACCCACCAATCCGGCAGCACCGCATCCAGCGGCGTCTGGGAGATCTCGTTCAAAATCACCCCGAGTGCCCCGTCCTCGTCGGCATCCAGAATCAACACCACCGTCTGGTTGAAGACTCCGTCGATGAGCAAGATGCTCGCCACGAGCAGATCTCCGGCGACTGGATCACGGCTCCTCGTCGGTTCAATCCTGGGCTCGCTCACGATGCTGCGAGACCTTCCACCGCGCTGCGAGAGCGTCGCTGCACGATCAGCCCGAACACCAGGACCCCGACCGCGATGCCCGCCCAGTCCGCTATGACGTCAAGTAGATCGCCGGTCCGATGGCGGTACCACAAATGCTGGATGACCTCGCTCACGACGGCATGCGCCGCGAAGACGCCCACGATGAGCGCTGCTCGGTACGCGGGCTGGGCCACTGCCAAGCCGACGCCGCGCGTGGTGACAGTCAGCAAGATCAAAAGCACTGGAAGCGCGAACCCGACCGACATGGTCCGAGCTTGTCGGCGTACGGAAACCAGGCCGGCTGCGGCGGACCAGTGACCCGGTAGAGGCCCCACAGCTGCAAGATCACGGCTAGTAGCGCTGCTGCGGCGGCCAGGTGCCAGCCACGCATCCAGACGCGCGTACGGTGCTGGGAAGTGGTGTGCTGCATCTGTCAAAGCACAACTTCGGTGTCGGTCGGTAGTTCGGTTGGACCCCGGCTGCCCGGCGTACGGCCGCTGCCACGGTGTGATGCACGTCGGCATGAAACACGCTCGGCACGATGTGACGCGGCATTGAGCTCGTCGTCGGTGACCACGCCGGCAAGCGCGCGGGCAGCAGCCAGCAGCATAGTCGGACGTGACGTGCGCGCAGTGGGCATCGAGCAGACCGCGGAAGACCCCAGGGAATGCGCCAGCACGTTGTTGATCTGATTCAGGAAATCCGAACGGCCGGTCGCCACGACCGCTGCATACCGGGACGCTTCGGCCGGATCGACTTCCGGATCAGGATTGGCCAGCGCAAAGACAATAGACCGGTCCGCCATCGCCGCCACGTCAGAACCAGACAGCACGCCGGGCACCGACAGACCAATGAACACGTCGGCGCCAACCACCGCCTCCTGCACCGAACCGGTGAACCCGAGCTGGTTGGTATTGAGGGCCAGCCATTCCAGCTCGCCGGTGAGATCCGCGCGGCCCCGATGGACTATCCCGTCGATATCCGCCACGACAACATTGCGCGCACCAGCGGCAAGCGGCAGCTTGATGACAGCGGTGCCAGCCGCACCAGCGCCTGACATCACAATCCGTACGTCGGCGATCTGCTTGTCGACCACCCGTAACGCGTTGTACAGCGCGGCCAGCACAACGATCGCCGTACCGTGCTGATCATCGTGGAATACCGGGATGTCCAGCTGCTGTCGCAGCCGGCGCTCGACCTCGAAGCAGCGCGGCGCCGAAATATCCTCCAGATTGATTCCGGCAAATCCGGGAGCGACAGCCCGCACCACGGTGACGATCTCGTCGACGTCCTGGGTGTCCAGGCAGAGCGGCCAAGCGTCGATGTCGCCAAAGCGCTTGAACAGCGCTGCCTTTCCTTCCATCACCGGCAATGCAGCCTCGGGACCGAGATTGCCGAGCCCGAGTACCGCCGACCCGTCGGTGATCACCGCAATGCTGTTCCGCTTGATCGTCAGCCGGCGGGCGTCCTCGGGATTCTTGGCGATCGCCAAACATACTCGTGCCACACCGGGGTGTAGATCATGGACAGATCATCTCGGTTGCGGATCGGATGCTTGCTCATCATGGCGATCTTGCCGCCCAGATGCATCAAGAATGTGCGATCGCTGACCTTGCCGATCACGACGCCCGCGACGCTGCGCATCGCCTCGACCAGCTGCTCGGCGTGCTCGGTGTCACGCGCCGCACACGTCACGTCGATGCGCAGTCGCTCGTGGCCGGAGGCCGTGACGTCAGAGCAGTGACCGCACCGCCCGCCTGCTCGACCGCCGTCGTCAGTTGGCTGACCGAGGTTCCCCCTGCTGGAACCTCCAGCCGCACGGTGATCGAGTACGAGATCGAGGGAACCGCTGTCACGGAGCCGATCCTCTCACGGCCGAGGCGACTCCTGGCGGCCCCGCAACTCGGCTGGGAGCGGCGGCGGTGGCAGCGGCAGTCGCAGCCCACTGGCCGATGTCGCCCCTTGCTGACCGCGACAGCGAGCAGGTCTGGGAACTGGTCCGGCGTACACGCAAAGGCCGGTACTCCCAGCGCGGCGAGGGCCGCCGCGTGCTCGTGGTCGTACGCCGGCGCACCCGAATCCGACAGCGCCAGCAGCACGACCACGGTGACACCGGCCCGCAGCAGCTCCGCAACGCGGCGCAGCATCTCCTCGGCGATGCCGCCCTCGTACAGATCCGAGATCAGCACCAGGATCGATTCTGTCGGCTGGGTGATCAATTGCTGGCAGTACGCCAGCGCCCGATTGATGTCGGTGCCGCCACCAAGCTGGCAACCGAAGAGCACGTCGACCGGGTCTGGCAGCTGGTCGGTGAGGTCGGCGATCTCGGTGTCGAACGCCACCACGGATGTCTTGATCGATCGAATGGAGGCGAGGGTGGCGCCGAATACCGCGGCGTACACCACCGACTCAGCCATCGATCCAGACTGATCGATCGCGACAACCACTTCTTTCACCATGGCGTTCGCGCCTCGCCCGTAACCCACCAGCCGCTCCGGAACGATGGTGCGCTGCTCGGGAAGGTAGTGATCGAGATTGCGGCGAATGGTGGCGTTCCAGTCGATGTCTCGGGCCGCGGGCGGTGCAGTACGGCTGGCACGCCGCACCGCGCCCGTCACGGCGGCGCGGGTCTTGTTGGCGATCCGCCGTTCGATCTCGGCGACGACCTGGCCCACCACGACTCGGGCGGTCCGTTTGGTGGAGTCCGGCATCACGTGACTCAGGCTCACCAGTGAACTGGCCAGATGGACGTCGGGCTGAATGGAATCGAGGAGCTCCGGCTCCAGCAGCATCGAGGTGAGATGCAACCGCTCGATGGCATCGCGTTGCATCACCTGGACCACGCTGGTCGGAAAGTAGGTCCGGATGTCGCCGAGCCAGCGGGCGACACGCGGTGCCGAAGATCCGAGGCCGCTGGACCGCCGCGGCGCGTCGATGGCCTCCTCGTCGTCGGCGTCATAGAGCGCGCCGAGCGCGGCGTCCATCTGCTGCTCCTCCCGGCTCAGGGATGCACCGAGCTCATTCGCGGACGCCTCCCCGAGCAGCATCCTCCAGCGCCGCATTCTGGCCTGGCGCTCTGTGACCGACGCCTCAACCATCGACGCTTGCCCAGAATGAGATCGACGGTAGCCAGCGCGGCTGCTGCCAATTCGACGTCGAACTCCTCGCTACGCGGCCGATCGGGACTCTCGGCGCCGCGCGCGACCCGTTCGGCGATGGCCTGACGTTCACTGGCGCCAAACGTGCCGAATGTCCGCCGTAGCAGCGGCAGCGTATCGACGAACTGGGCGTCATCGAGCTGGCACACCCAGTCGTCGAGTAGCCCGCGTAACTCAGCATCGTGAATCAGCAGCAGCGCGCCATCGGAGAAGAATCCGTCCACCCAGGCCGCCTTGTCCGCAGCCAGAACTCCGGCCGACAGGGCACGTTGCAGCCGCAGGGCAACGTCGCTCAGCCGCTCCGCGTCGAGCAGCAGCCGTATGATGCGGCCCAGCAAGAGCCCATGCACATCGGTTCGGTCGATCATCGTCGCGAGGGTGTCCAGCCATCGGTTCCGCACCGATTCGCTGCAGGCAGACCGATCGCGGTGTTGACGGCATCGATGCGGCGTCGCATGGTGGCCGCATTCGTCGCATCCAGGCTCGCGACGGCCCGTTGCAGACCGGCGCAAATCCGAACCACCAGGACCTCACTAACTTTACGCAGCGCGCGGGTATCGGTCTGTCGCACGTCGCCGTAGCGCTGGGCCCGCGCAAGGGCCGGCAGCGCGTCCATCAGATGCACGACATCGGCATCGAGCGCGGCCTTGTCGGCCAGTGTCGCGAGCAGCCGATCCAGCGCCCCAGGAAGATCGGCGAGCAGGCAGCGCTCGACCGTCTCGGTCAGCTCGACCAGGGATCCCTCGGCGATGATCTTGTCCACCCGCGCGCTGGCTGCGGACTCAACCGTCGTTCCCCAGACTGATGCCCTCGACGATGGCCACCGAATACTCGGCTCCCAGCGAGACTGCCATGTTTCGCGGAACGTGCCCTGACTCTGAACCGAGCTTTCCGCTGGCACGATCCAGCGCAGCCCGAGCAGGCGCAATCGATGAAACAGCTGAGAGCGAGCTTGATCAATCGGCCTCCGTAGATCAAGATCATGAAACCTGACTCGCGCCTCGCGTCGGACGCGTAGGGTCCGACAGGTACGAGTGAGGTCGGCCTCCAACGGGACCGTCGGGACGTCCCGGTTGACAGATCCGAGCGCCTGCCCGACCACAAGATGGTCCGTCACATAGCGGACGGCCAGCTCGTCACCGTCGCAGAGCACCGCCCGGGTCGCCTCGGTCACCTCGGCCAGACCAGCCAGCGGTCGACGCCGTAGCCGGCCAAGGTTTCCGCCAGCCGGACCGCTTCGATGACGTGGGCGCTGGACACCGGGAGGTCGCGTACCCGCAGGGCCTGCGCGCACCTTGGCGAGCCAGCGCACGATCGGTCGATCCGGAGCAGTCCACAGATGGTGGTACCAGCCGGGCGAGGCAATGCCCGCGCCGTATCCGGTCGCGTACGCGAGCCGCTGATGTGTCCACGGCACCCAGGTCAAGGTGATCTTGCGGCGCGGAGCACCCGCAGTGTGCGCACGTCCGCGGCTGCAGGTGGCAGCGGCCAGCGCAGCACCGGCGCGTGCCAGGCGCCGCACACCACGGCCACGCGTTCGCGTCCTCGCTTCACAGCCTCGCGGATCTTCTGGCGCATGTACGCCCTCACGCCGGGCCTCACGATCGCGATCACCGGCGCTCTGGTCCATGATCATTCGCAACTCTGCCATTGCATCGGTGATCATCGGGGAACGGTGAGGATGAGTCCAGCCGGGACTCGACAAGATCGTCCCACCACCGCTCCGGGATCGTCGTAGCCTGCCGCGCCGCGCCAGCAGAGCCAACGGATCATGCTGCTCGATCGGCGTTGCTGGAGGATGTTCGTCCGGGACCCTCCTCAAGCTCTTCACGATCATCTTCGGGCAGGCCGGCGGCTCGGCCACCGAGCGAGCACCGCTGCTGCTGGAAGATCACAGAAGCCGACCTCAATGTTTCGCCGCAGCGCATAGGTCATGGCTTGCCACTCAGGAGAGAAGATCGCGTAGGGCCAGAAAGCGGCCGTTTGCGGATGATCGGCGGCGTAGCCGAGGAGGGCGAGCGGCGGCGTCATGCCATCAGCCAGAACCCAACGCAGCAACGGATCGGCATCCGCTGGACCCTCGATGAGCACGGCATCGGGCTGGTACTCAGTGAGCGCAGCGATCAGTGAGCGGGCCGAACCGGGCCCGTGGTGGCGGATGCCGAACACCTCAACGGGCGGCCGGTCACCGGCATCGATCTCGGCCGAATGATCGGCGACGTGACCGATGGGAGGATCGCCCGGCGGGTGCGGTGACAGCGTCGTCGTCACGAGACGTCGCGGCAGGCCGTATAGAACTCCGACCAGCCGTCCCGGTCGCGCGCAACTACCTCGAGGTATTCGCTCCACGCGACCCGATCGGCGACCGGGTCTCTGACCACCGCACCCACGATCCCAGCAGCGACATCAGCGGGCCGGAGCCGACCGTCGCCGAAATGGGCCGACAGCGCGATGCCGCTGGTGATCACCGAGATCGCCTCGGCTGCGGAGAGCGACCCGGACGGCGATTTGAGCTTGGTGCGACCGTCAGCGGTAACGCCGGATCGCAGTTCCCGGAACACCGTGACGCACGCGGCGGATCTCCTCCTCGGCGGTCGGAACCTTGGGCAGCTCCAGCGAGGAGGACAGATCAGCTATTCGCGTCGTGACGATGCTGACCTCGTCATCCTCACTGTCCGGCAGCGGCATGACTGACAGTGTTGAAGCGTCGCCGGAGGGCCGACGACAGCTCGTTGATCCCCTTGTCGCGGTCATTCGCCGTCGCGATCACATTGAATCCACGGACCGCCTGGACTTCCTGACCGAGTTCGGGAACTGGCAGCGTCTTCTCGGACAGGATCATGATCAGCGCGTCCTGCACCTCTGCTGGGATGCGGGTCAGCTCCTCGATCCGGGCAAGCGAGCCACGCTCCATGGCCACCATGACCGGTGAGGGAACCAGCGCCTGCGGGTGGGACCTTCGGCAATGAGGCGGGCGTAATTCCAGCCGTACCTGATGGCTCTCTTCCGCCGTACCCGAGGTGCCCTGGATCAGCAAGGTCGAATCGTCGGAGATTGCCGCGGCCAGGTGCTCCGATACCCAGGATTTGGCCGTACCTGGCACGCCGAGCAGGAGCAGCGCTCGATCGGTGGCCAAGGTTGCCACTGCTACCTCGATCAGCCGGCGGGATCCGACGTACTTCGACGAGATCACGGTGCCGTCGGAGAGCACGTCACCCATCAGATACGTCACCACGGCCCAGGGCGACAGCCGCCAGTGCGGCGGCCGCGGTCGGTCATCCAGCGGCTCGCAGCGCAGCCAGTTCCGCCTGATACGCCTGCTCCGCATGGGGTCGCAGTGGTGTGCGGTCCTGGGATATCACCATTGCGGGATCTCCAGGCGCTCGACGCTGATCGGCTCGCCGGTGAAAGCGCTCCGGATCTCAAAGCGGAGCCAGGCCGTACGCTCCAAGGCGAGCAGAGCCTCGCGGACGAAACGCAGCCCGATCGGTGTCTGCAGCGCGGACCGCACGAGCTCGTAATGCTGGAGAGGCAGTCGTACTCCGACGGCCGTCGGCGTAACGGACTGCCACGCTGCTGCAGCCGGCCGCTGCAGATGATCTCCAGGACCGTCCGAGCTGAGTTGCTTCGACCAGGGCGTCCCGGCGTCGCATGATCAGCTCTGGATCGGCGCGTACGGCATCCTCGGTCACCTCAACCGCTGCGACTCGATGCTGCGGCGCAGCCTCGTCCGGCGGCGGCGACCGCAGATCCTTGGCAAGTCGAGCCCACTGCGGGTTCTGCTCGACGAACCACACTCCGCGGTCGCCGATAGCCGCGGCAAACGCGGTGCGGTCGAGCTCAGCAGTCCGCGCAGCAACCATCGCCAGGGAGTCCAGTAGGCGGCTGACGCTTGCTGACCAGACTGCGCGGCAGCGACCAGCCAGAGGTTCAACAGCGTCAACCTGCGGTGGCGGAGAGCAGCCGCGCCAGGATCTCGTGCGCGGCGCGGTTCGCTACGGGCGCCCGGTTGGGTGGGCCGGACGGGCCGGGCGGGCAGGACAGCAGAAGATCGCCAGCTCGCGACGCGGCGCGATGCCGGGCGGCAATTGATAGCACCGCGTGAGCGGGATCGGAGACGTGATCAAGGCCGGATCCCCAGCTCGCCGGCAGCGCGTCCGGCACGGGCCGCCGATCTGTGCCGATCGAGCCCTGTCGTCACGACGTCCTCCCACTCCGACATCTTCTCAGGCCGCCCGTGCCACGACTTCGGTGCTGAAGGGCTCGAGTAGCGTCGACACCAGGCAGGCTGAGCGGCCGGAAGCCCCTGGAGTCCATTCCCCGAAGATCGCGATCGGTTCACCGCCGGAGCGAGCGAGCACGGGCCAGGGCTCCTCGGGAAGATCAATGATCACGCAGCACTCGCCACTCGTGGCTCGCAGCCGCCACTGGCCCGGGCCAGGTACCGGAGCTGCGTTGATCACAGCCGGCATCCGAGTCGCCCATGGATCGGCCGCGACGAGCTGAGCAAAGCGAGCGCGAATCTGTGGCAATGACTCAGCCGATGGCATCGTCGCACCCGCTGTCGCGCTGGTCTGTTCTCCGATCAGGCCACGAAACTGTCCCGCGCCCGGGTAGAAGTGCAGCTGAGCGTGTAGCAGATGTCCGGCCAGCACCGTGTCATCGCGTGGGCCGCCCGGTGGCGCAAAGCTCATGATCACCGCCCAGCGACCCGAAGCGGCGCCGTACAGCCAGACCCGCCGGGTATCCAGCCGATACTCGGCGGTGTCGACCAATGCCGACCGCGAACCAGTGATCAACAACGCCGGGCGATGCCAGCACGTCGGACTTGCTGACGGGATATCCGATGCGGGCGCGAACGGTCGCGCGCGCTAGGTCAGCGGGCAGCTCATCAAGCCGTCGATGCGCCTGGATCGAGCAGGTGCAAGGCGCCGAGTTGTTCGAGTACCCGGCTCGGCCAGCCGACGCTGGCGAACTCAACCGGAATGGAGCGCAGCATGCCGGCCATCCTGGGGGCCTGCGCATCGACCATGCGCGCGGCCATGGCGTCGAAGTGGCCGTAGCCCGCTCGATCCAGACCGGCAATGCCACCGCGTATCTGGTCGCACAGCCATTGGTCCAGCTCGTCGAGCCCGGCCGCCACCCGCTCGGCCCGCGCAGCGGCGCAGCTTGAGCGCCGCGGCAGGGGTCAGCCAGTTCACCCGGCTGACGCCTGGGCCTTTGCCGGCTCCGACGTTTCGTGCCGCCTGCATGGCTGAACCAGGCCGCCGCGATAAGGCGGCGGTTCCCCGACCGACACGAACCCATCGCTCCATTGCAAGAGCAGCGCCAGCGCATGCTTGCACGGGATTTTGCGGCTTGGGCAGTTGCGGGCGTACGCCGGAGGCGAGGTAGACGCGACGGCCGTCTGGTACGAGCCGACCGCGGCCGGCGCAGGATCCCCACAGAGCCTGGGAATCTGTCCCCATCGTCGAGCCAGGTACGCGTTCCGGCGAGTGCGGTGGCGGCCAAGAGCGAGGCCCGATCAGGAGCCAGGGCGAGCACCTGTTCCCGCGACCAGATCTCCATGGCGAACACAGTAGTTGTCGTCCCGGACAGGGTTTCGTCCTCGTCCTCAGCTCATGTTGTGGTGCAGGTACGCGGGCCGGCGGAGTCCCAGCACCAGCCTCGATCATCCGAGCTGCTGCCACGGCGGCAGCTGGGACGTCGTGCATCCGCAAGATCCTTGCGCCGTTGAAGAACACAGATCGTCGCGGCAGCGATGGACGGAGTGCATCCGGTCCGACTTTGCCAGGCCGGTTGCTTCGCCGACGAAGTCCCTTGTTGGATACGCGCTGCCAGCATCGGTAGGCCAAGATCGGCAATTTCGGTCAAACCGACGGGTCAGCTCCAAGGGTGTGCAGCGTGTTCGTTGAGGTCTGCGTCCGGGATCGATGACGATCCGATCTTCCGGCAAACCATGATCAACAGCCAGCTGTACGCGTTCGGCGGGAAAGGCCTTTGATGTCGGACAACGACGTCGCTATTGAGGCCGATGGTGGCATGCTGCCCCGGTAGCGCGCAGGCTGTGGAGCGATCACCAGCGTGTGGCGCCCTGTGCCGCCACCACATCGGGCCAGCTCAGATCGTGCAGTCCGGTCGTGTCGTTGACCACCGCCGCCCCCGCGGCAATGCTGACGACGGCAGCGACTCCGGGCTCGGAACGTATCGGACAGAGATGACAATGTCGCTGGCATCGAGCAACCTGCTTTTCGACAACCACTGGCAACCGTCGTCGGTCCACCTCTTCGCAGCGTTTTTCCAATCCTCTGGAGTGCAGTCCGGCGAAAATGGCGGCGGCCGCCGATGTCGACCCGACCTGCACCAATACTGCGGCGGCGGCAGCCAGCGCCGCCGCCACCGCGTGAGCCAACCGCTGAACGCAGCTTTCGGCCAGCGATCAAAGAAGGAATCGGGCATTGTTCTGCCCTGCACGATGCCCATCACGACTATTTCATGATCGAAATTCGAATCGTTTCGCCCGCCGATCGTCCGAACCGGCTTCCGCAAAGAGACGGTGCAGTGCGTAGTCTCACGGCTAAAAGTCTCAAGCCCAGTTGTCGCGCCTCCGACAATCTCGGTGTGCTCGCCAGCGGGAGGATAGTCGGCAGCGCACCCCCGACACGCGAGCCGGCGGCGATCGCACGGTACCGAGCCAGGCAAGCAGTGCAGCTGGCAGTTCCGGCATCAGGGGCGATCGGCTTGGGGATTCACGGGACTGCAACGACCGTCGTGCCGGTGCTTTGGTCCTGGCTGGCGCCGGGATGCAACCTCCTGAGCAGCGGCCGTCTCGTGATGGCGGGCCGTCATCGCCGCCGTCGGGCTGCCGCTGTCCGCGTTCTCTGGCCCTGCTGACGTATCTCGATCGCTGTGCCGTCGCTGACCGTGAGCGCGGCACTTGAGTCAGCGGATTTCGGCTGTCGTGGCGGGGCCGTGGATGGACGCCGACTGGAACGAGATCACGATCGATGTCGACGACGGGAAGTTCCACCTGGCACTCTCCGGCTGGAGATCGGCGAGGAGTCGGTGGTTCGGGCGGGTCTGTCGTGGGTCGGCTTCAGGGAATTCCGTCGTCCTGGCGGCGCAGTGCGCCACGGGCCGCGGCCCATTTTGACCCCGGCGGCGCGCACTGAAGTGAGGCGCGCTCGTTTGCAGACGATGGATAGCCGTCGCTAGGGGACCTACAGCGCGTCCATTACCTCGGCTAGCGATCGACATTTAACTGGTCACATGGTGCATTGAGTTGGTTAGCAATACGTAACTGAACGAAGTGCGGGCTAC
>ERZ1370068.7781-contig-6677_pt1 | contig 28572 bp, 33 predicted proteins | sample MGYA00561227_ERZ1370068 | MGnify/ENA primary metagenome ERZ1370068 (study PRJEB38410, sample SAMEA6850437) | metagenome | study: Metagenomic assessment of the ecological functions of the soil: analysis of the soil microbiota associated with the...
AGGCGCCTGTGCCGCGGTCCGCCGTAACGGGTGACGCGGCGTCGCGGCGGACGTGTGTGTCCGCGCCGAGGGGCGCGTCGGGTACCCGTAGGCAGACGTGCTTCGCGGCACCGAAGCCCAAGCCAATCCTGCCGCTTCGCCAACGAATGCCGCAGGTAATGCGAATAAAGTCGAAGTCAGCCGATAAGCCGGGTTCTGTTACGGCGCTTGCGCGCTATGGCCGTCATTCCTCTAGGCGCAGCGTTGCCGATGCGCTCGTGCCACCTACCCGCGGACTAGACGAGCAGCCTGTGTTGCCAAATGCGCGTCCGCCTACTTGGTGTTGCTCCGGATGGAGGTTGCCGCGTTTCACCCGCCGCCGATCCGGTGTGACCCGGATCAGGGGCGACTCGTCTCTGTGGCCCTGTTCCTCGCCTTCGTCAGCCGCGCTAGCGGCGACTTATTGCGGCCGGGCGTTACCCGGCATCCTGCTCTGCGGAGCCTGGACTTTCCTCCCCCGGTTGCCCGGGCGGCGACGGTCTGGCTGGCTTCGGACCGGTAGGATAGCACCGCGGCGACATGGTTCCGTTCGCCGCACGGACCGTCACTGGGGTTGCGGCTCGACGCGCCAGGAAACGGTCTCTCCGGCGCGGAGCGGTACGACCCGATGCTCGCCGAACGGGTACGCATCCGGGACGATCCAGGGCTCGCGCTTGAGCGTCACTTTGTCGCCGTGCCGCGGCAATCCGTAGAAGTCGGCGCCGAAGTGGCTCGCGAACCCTTCGAGGCGGTCGAGCGCGCCCGCCGACTCGAACGCTTCGGCGTATAGAGCCGAACGCGACGGGCGCGGAATAGCAGCCCGCGCAGCCGCACGCATTTTCCTTGGTGTGCTGCGCATGCGGCGCGGAATCGGTGCCGAGGAAAAATTTCGGGTTGCCGCTGGTCGCGGCATGCGAGCAGCGCTTCGCGATGCCGTTCGCGCTTCAGGATCGGCAGGCAGTAGAGGTGCGGGCGCACGCCGCCTGCGAAGCAGCGCATTCCGCGAATACAGGAGATGTTGCGGCGTGATCGTCGCGGCGACGCGGGGCGGCGCGGCGGCGACGAAAGCGGCGGCCTCCGCAGTGGTGATGTGCTCCAGCACGATTCGCAGGCCGGGAAAGTCGCGCACGATCTTCGTGAGCGAGCGCTCGATGAAAACACGCTCGCGATCGAAGACGTCGACATCGGGATCGGTGACTTCGCCATGCACCGACAGCACGACGCCTTGTTCCTGCATCGCTTCGAGCGCGGGATAGACGCGCTCGAGCGCGGTGACGCCGGCATCGGAATGCGTGGTCGCTCCCGCGGGGTAGTACTTGATTGCGTGAACGAAGCCCGAAGCTTTCGCGGTGGCGATTTCCGCGGGACGCGTGTTGTCCGTGAGATAGAGCGTCATCAACGGCGAGAATGCCGAACCCGCAGGAAGGGCGTCGAGAATGCGTTGCCGGTACTCGCCCGCCAACGCCGTCGTCGTGACGGGCGGGCGGAGGTTTGGCATGACGATTGCTCTCCCGAAGACGGTGGCCGTCGCGGCCAGGACGGCCGCCATCGCCGGGCCGTCGCGCAAATGCAGGTGCCAGTCATCCGGGCGGGCGAGGGTCAGGAGCTTGTCGACGGAAGTCGGCGTTGGCATCGGAAGTCCTTGATTTCAATGCATTATCAGATTGACGCACACCTCGGCTGGGGCTCTGCCGTTCGGTAACGAACGGTATGGCCGTGCAACTGGCGAGCAGGATATAATGTTCGATTTAGTGCTGGCGGCAAATTCCACGCGGATCGGGACAAATCCCGGAGCACCGGAACGCGGCACGGGCGGCCGTTCGAGGCGGCTCTCAAGGAGAGGTTAGGGACCAGAATGGCGAAGCAGGCGACAGCGACGGCGACCAAAAAGGTGAAGGTTCTGACGGAACCGGAACTCCTGAAGGCGCCCGACAAAGACTACATGAACGAAGCTCAGCTCGCGTTCTTCAGGCGGCGCCTGACGGAGCTGCGCGACCAGCTTTTGCAGAATGCGGACGACACCGGCGAGCATCTGCGCGAGAACGAAACGACGACCGACCCGTCGGACCGCGCCACGCTCGAGGAGGAATACACCCTCGAGCTTCGCACGCGCGATCGCGAACGCAAGCTTCTGAAGAAAGTCGAGAAGTCGATCCGGCTGATCGACGAAGGCAACTACGGTTATTGCGAGGAAACGGGCGAGCCCATCGGCATCCCGCGGCTCCTCGCGCGCCCCACCGCGACACTGTCGCTCGAGGCGCAGGAGCGCCGCGAGCGCGTGCAGAAGCTCTACGGGGATTGACGGCCCGCGCGCGCAAGCGGCCACTGCCGACTGCAGGCTACAGGCCGAATGCCGCTTTGTGCGTGAGGCCGCCCGCCATGAAGAACAGCATCGGGATCGAGAGCATCGTATTGGTACGCGACGCGAGCAGCGCGACGCGGCGCGCCTTGTTCTTCTCGTCGTCCGTCGCCGAGCACGAGACCCAGGATCTTCTGCTGATTCGGCCAGATCAGCGCCCAGACGTTGATGAGCATGATCGTGCCGAGCCACGCGCCGATGCCGATCGCCGCGTAGCCTTTCTGTAGCGTGAAGGCGCTGACGAAGTTGCTGCCCAGGAGAGCCGCCCCGGCAAGCCACGTGACGACCGCCGCCCAGCGGAAATAGAGGAGCGCTCGCGGTGCGACGTGCTTCGTGATCCCGCCGGCCGTGCCGTCGGCGGCTGCCGCCTTGAGCGCCGGCACCTGGACGAAATTGAAGTAGTAGAGCAGGCCGATCCACATGACGCCGGCCAGAAAGTGGAGCCAGCGCGCCAGTACAGGTACGAGATCCATATGCATTTCCTCCGTCAGACCAGGAAGTTCTTGACCACGAAATACAGAATCGCCGTCAGAACGAGACCGGAGATAATCGTGCCCCAGAGCGAATCGAGCGGGTTTTTCATCGTATCCTCCTCATATCGCCGCGGCGGGTTCGAGCGGCGGGCCATTCTAGCAACTGCGTACCGAACGGGCCACCCGAATCGATCTGGTTTCCCGCTTGTGGGAGCCTATGACAGGAACATAATCAAGGATCAGCGGCCGGAATCGACGAACTTACGCGATGTTCGCCATGTCAATGGTGTTCATGCCGGGAAAGTGGCGCCTCCGGCCCGCATGTATGACCTGAGAACCAATGGCTTTCTTTACGAAACCACCGGCGAAGAAGGGTCCCGAACCGACCAAGGGGAGGCCCGCCCTCGTGCCGCGTCCGCGCGCGAGCTTGCGGCGCAGGCAGGAGTCAAGGGCCGCCCGCATCTGGAACCCGCAGGCGGCGACATGACCGTCACCGGCGCGAGCCTCGCGCAGTGGGCGCCGGCGCAGGCCTCGTTCGAAGTCGCGGGGCCAATCCCGGATTGTGCGCGGTGCTCGAGAACGCGGCGCTTCGCTTCGCCAATGGGCAGGTGGCCGATGCCCGCCAGCAACTCGAGGAAGGCATCGAGAACGACAACGACACCAAGCTTTCGGTGCTCGCCTGGCTCGCGCTCTTCGATCTCCTCCAACGGCAGCGCGATCGCGCGGCATTCGACCGGCTCGCGCTGCAGTACGTCATGCAGTTCGAGCGCTCGGCGCCGGCGTGGGAAGAAGGCGATGCGCCCACGGCCAAGCCTCGCGTCGTCGGCGGCTCGATCGCCGTCACCGGGAAGGTCACCGCCGCGTCCGCGACGCAGATCGAAGGCTTGCGCCGCGCCGTCTCGCGCCAAATGCACGGCGCACGGCTCGATCTCATGTCGGTGCTCGACTTCGACGATACCGGCGCACGCCTGCTCGCCAACGCCCTGGCGGAGGCGCGCGTGCGGGACTCGGGCTGCAGTTGCTGCGTTCGTCGAAGCTCGACGCGGCGATCTCGGCCGCGCTCAATCGCGGCCGCGAGGCCGGCGAGGGCGCGTGGCTCCTCGAGCTCGAGTTCCTGCAGTGGGCCAACGACCGCTCGGCGTTCGAGGATCGAGCGATCGAGTTCGCGATGGCGTTCGAGCTGTCCCCGCCGTCGTGGGAGCCGCCGGTGCCGCCCCCTCCTTCGAAGTCCGCAGCGCCGGCGCCCGACGATCTCGAACCGCTCCCGCCGAGGACCTCGAGCAGGAAATGCTCAAGTGGTCGGGCGTGATGACCGGGTCGCTTGCCCCGGGGCTCGGCAAGCTCGCGGACTCGATGCATTCCCGCAGCGTCGTGGCCGTGGACATGAGCGAAATCGAGCGGGTCGATTTCGTCTGCGCCGGCGCGCTGCTCAATGTCATCAACCGCATCGAGTCGCAGCACAAGTCCGTGCAGATCGTCGGAGCGTCGCCGATCGTTCGAGCGCTTCTGCTCCTGATCGGCGTTTCGCCGCGCCACTTCGTCAAGAAGCCCCAATAGCGAGCCTCGTCGGCTCTCGGCGGCCGGCAGGGCGACCGGGTCCTGCGGACATGGAAACCTTTCACGGCACCACGATCCTTTCCGTCCGGCGCGACAACGCCGTGAGCCTGGGCGGCGATGGCCAGGTCACGCTCGGCAACATCGTCGTCAAGGCGACCGCGCGCAAGGTGCGCCGCCTCTACAACGATCGCGTTCTCGCGGGCTTTGCCGGCGCGACGGCCGATGCCTTCACGCTATTCGAGCGCTTCGAAGCGAAGCTCGAGAAGCATCAGGGCCACCTCGCGCGCTCGGCAGTCGAGCTCGCGAAGGACTGGCGCTCCGATCGCATCCTGCGGCGCCTCGAAGCGATGCTCGCCGTCGCCGATCGCAGCGGCGTCGTTCATCATCACCGGCACCGGCGATGTGCTCGAGCCCGAGCTCGGCATCGTCGCGATCGGCTCCGGCGGGCCCTACGCGCAGGCAGCCGCGCGCGCGCTGCTCGGAGCACACGACGCTTTCTCCGGCGGAGATCGTCAAGCAGAGCCTCACCATCGCGGGCGAGCTTTGCATCTACACCAATCAGAATCACGTGATCGAGACATTGGATGGGTAGCGCCGACACCGGAGAGCTGGCACCGATGACGGACGCCGCCGCCGACTTCGACGTCGTCATCGCCGGAGCGGGGCTCGTCGGGCTCTCGCTCGCGCCCGGCGCTCGCTGCGCGCCCGCCTCTCGGTCGCGCTGGTCGATCGTGCGCCGGTGACGATGCCGTCAGCCCCCGACCGGCGACGGCGACTGGGACGCCCGCGTGTACGCGGTCAGTCCCGGCAGCGTCGCGTTCCTTCGTTCGCTCGGCGCGTGGCAGTTGCTGCCTCCGGATCGCATCGCGCCCGATCGAAGCGATGCGGGTCGAGGGCGATGCCGGCGCGACGCTCCACTTCTCCGCGTACGAGCTCGGCGAGCGCGCGCTCGCGTGGATCGTCGAGGAGCGCGCGCTGCGCGCCGCGCTCGTTCCGCTCGTGGCAGCGGCGCGGGCGTCGCCGTCCATGCGCCGCGCGCGCACTCGATTCGCTGACGTGGACCGCGGACGGGTGCGAGCTGCGCTGCGCCGGCGACATCGACGTTGCGCGCGCGCCTCGTCGTCGGCGCCGACGGTCTTCGCTCGCATGTGCGCGAACGCGCAGGCATCGCCGCCGACGACGAAGCAATACGGACAAACCGCGCGTCGTCGCCAATTTCAACTGCGAGCGCCGCGCATCTCGGCCGCGCGTTCCAGTGGTTCCACGCCGATGGCGGCGTTCTCGCGTGGCTGCCGCTGCCGGGACGCCGCGCTCTCGATGGTCTGGTCGGCGCCCGGAGGCTTTGGCCCGCGAGCTCCTTGCCTGCCGCCCGAAGCGCTCGCCGACGCGCGTTGCAGCACGCGGCGATCACGCGCTCGGCGCCTTCGAGCCGATCGACGGAGCGCCGGGTTTCCGCTGCAGTTGCAGAAGCTGCCGACCACGATCGTCGCATCGGCGTGGCGCTGATCGGCGACGCCGCGCACGGCATCCATCCGCTCGCCGGCCAGGGCGTCAATCTCGGTTTCGGCGATGCCGAGGCGCTGGCGGCTGTGCTGCGGCGACCGCGGGCCCGGTCGACCGATCCCGGGCGAGCCGCTGCTGCTCGAGCGCTTCGCGCGCCGGCGCAGGGCGCCCGGTGCTCGCGATGCAGTCCGTCACCGACGGCCTCGCGCGGCCTGTTTCGCCACGACGTCGCCGCTCGTGCGGACGGCGCGCAACCTGGGCATGGCGCGCCGTCGATCGGCTGCCCCCGCCAAACGATTTCTCGCGCATTCCGCGCTACGCTAGCGATATCCATCGCTCGGCAGCCATTCGACACCATCGCTCGATCTCATCGATCAGCTCGCAGCCAGCAGGCGACGCTCGCCTCGTCAGCGGCGCGCTGCTTCGCGCGTTTCCGTGCCCGCGGCGAGCCGCGAAGCCGGCCGCTGCCGGCACCGCTCACTGCGCGAGGCGGCGCAGGTCAAGAAGCTCGCTCGAGCAGAAGTTCCAGGGCGCGGTCATCGGCAGCGTGACCAAGAGCGCCTATTTCGGATCTCTACGAGGTGCATGTTCGACGACCAGCTCGTCTACACCGACGCCAAGGTCACGTACGTCCTCGTCGGCAATCGTCTACGACACCGCGACCAAGCAAGAACCTGACCGGACGCGAGCGATGCGCGAACTTTCGCGCGTCAGCTTCGACAGCCTGCCGCTCGAGCTCGCGATCAAGAAGGTCAAGGGCAACGGCGCAGCGCAAGCTCGCGGTCTTCTCCGACGCCGATTGCCCGTTCTGCGCGCGGCTCGAGAACGAGCTCAAGAGCATCGACAACGTGACGATCTACACGTTCCTGTATCCCGATCGACCAGCTGCATCCGGACTCCGCGCGCAAGTCGAGGATGATCTGGTGCGCGCCCGACAAGGTGAAGGCGTGGGACGCGTTCTTCGCCTCCGGCACGCTGCCGCAGAACAACGGCGACTGCGACAATCCGCTCGCCGCCGACCAGCGAGCTCGGGCAGAAGCTGCAAGGTCGACGCGACGCCGACGCTGGTCTTCGCCGACGGCAGCGATCGTTCCGGGCGCGCTGCCGCGCGCAGCGGCTCGAGGCCGAGATCGCGCAAGGCGAAGCCGAGGCCGCGAAGCTCGCCGCGGCGAAGAAGTAGAGACGCCGCGCCCGCCGCCGCTCCGACCGCGACAACGGAGAGATCGCGATGGCGATCATCGACTTCCTCAAAAAGCAGTTCATCGACATCATCGAGTGGACCGACGATTCGCGCGACACGCTGTCGTTCCGCTTTCCCGACGAGGACAAGGAGATCAAGAACGGCGCGCAGCTCATCGTCCGCGAGTCGCAGGTCGCGCAGTTCGTCTACCTCGGCGAGTTCGGCGACACGTTCGGCCCGGGCAAGCACACGCTCACGACCGACAACATCCCGATCCTCACCAACCTCAAGGGCTGGAAGTACGCGCTCGAGAGCCCGTTCAAGGCCGACGTCTACTACGTCGTCACGCGCGCTTTTCACCGGCAACAAGTGGGGCACGGCCAATCCGGTGATGATGCGCGACGCGGACTTCGGCGTCGTGCGCGCTGCGCGCCTACGGCACCTACGACTTCCGCGTCGTCGACGTCGAAGAAGTTCCTGAAGGAAGTCGCCGGCACCGACGATCACTTCCGGCTCGACGAGTTCGCCGACACGATGCGCTCGCGGATCGTCAGCGTGTTCTCCGACGCGCTCGCGCGGCGCGAAGATCCCGGCGCTCGACGTCGCGTCGCGCTACACCGAGCTGGGCGAGGCGCTGCTGCCGCTCATCAATCCGGCGATCGGCGCGAAGTACGGCCTCGAGATGACGACGTTCATCGTCGAGAACGTCTCGGTGCCGCCGGAAGTCGAGCAGGCGATCGACAAGCGCTCGAGCATGGCGGCGGTCGGCAACCTGAACGACTACGTCAAGTTCCAGATGGCGCAGGGCATGGAGAAGGGCGGCGGCGGCGCCGGGCGGCATCGGCCGCCGAGATGGCCGTCGGCATGGCGATGGCGCAGCAGATGATGAACCAGACCGGCGGCCTGATGGCGCAGTCGACGCCGGGATCCCGGTCGCCGCCGGCCGCCGGCCGCGGCGGCGGTGCCCGAGCTGCTGTACGCCGGCGCAGGTCGCGCAGATGCTCGGCGTCGGCGAAGTCCGACGTCGTCGCGAGCCTCGAATCCGGGCGACCTCAAGGGCAAGAAGATCGGCACGCAATGGCGCGTCACGCGCGCCGCGGTCGATGCGTTCCTGCAGGTCATGAACGCCGCGATTCTCGCACGGCGCCGGGCGCTGACTGGCCTGTCTCGCCTGCGCGTGCTGTTCGCCCCGCGGTGCCGCGCGGCGCAGGATCCGCGCAGGCGACGACGGTGCAGCGAGTGGCGCGCGACTGGCTGGCGCTCGTCGACAAGCTCGACGCAGAGGCGAGCTGGAAGCGCGCGGGCGCGCGGCTTGCAGCAGTCGACGCCGCTCGCGCTCTGAGTCGCAAACGCTGCGCGCGAACGCGAGCGGCGCGGGAATGTCGAGCGGCGCGCCGTGGCAGCGACGGCTTTCGGCGAGCACGGCCCCGGCTTGCCCGACGGCGGCAGCTACGCGCTCGTGAAGTTCCGCTCGTCGTTCGCGAACAGAGCGACGGCTCGGAGACGTCACGCTCGAGCGTCGGCGCCGGACTGCACCTGGCGCGTGATCGGCTACGTGATTCAGTGACCGCGGCTGCTGGATCGCGTCGCTGACCGAGATCGTCGCGCTGTCGAAGTTCGCCTGCCCGGCATGCGGCGGCGAAGCCGTCGTGGAATCCCGGCGAAAGCAGCCGCTCGTGTGCCCGTTCTGCGGCACCGAGTCCGCCGCCAGGCTCGATCGCGGCGGCGCGATCGCCGAGCACGATCTCGTCGGCGCACTGCGCGCAGTCGCCGCGGCATTGCGCGGCGCAGGCGGGACCGCGAAGCGCGAAGTCAAGTGCCAGAGCTGCAACGCGATCTCGGTGCTCGATCCGTCGCGCCAGGCGCAGAACTGCGAATTCTGCGGCTCGGCGCAGCTCGTGCCCTACGCCGAGGCCAACGCCGCGCATCGCCCGGAAAGCGTGCTGCCGTTCAAGGTGAGCGAGACCGAAGCGCGCGATCGCATCCGCGCGTGGTACGGCAAGCTGTGGCTCGCACCGTCGGCGCTCGCGAAGAAGGCGCTGACCGACACGGTGCGCGGCGTCTACCTGCCGTACTGGACCTTCGACGCGCGAGTCGACGCCGAGTGGACCGCCGAGGCCGGCCACTACTACTACACGACGGAAACCTACGAGCAGGACGGACGCGTGCAGACGCGGCAGGTGCAGCATGTGCGCTGGGAGCCGGCCGCGGGACGGGTGTCAGCATTTTTTCGACGACGACCTCGTCTGCGCGTCGGTGGGCGTGCACCCGGCGCTGCTGCGCGGCATCGAGCCCTTTCCGACGAAGGAGCTCGAAGCCCTACGACGCCGGGTTTCGTCGCGGGCTGGATCGTCGAGCGCTACCAGATCGACCTCGCCGCCGCCGCGCAGCGCGGCGCGCGCGGCGATGGACGCGAAGTTGCAGGCGCTGTGCGCGCAGCAGGTTCCCGGCGACACGTTCCGCAATCTCGTCGTGCAGCGCCGATTACTCGGCACAGACGTTCAAGCACATCCTCGCGCCGGTGTGGCTGCTCTCGCTACACGTACGGCGCCCGCGCGTTCCAATGCGCGATGAACGGCGTCACCGGCACGATCCGCGGCGAGTATCCGAAGAGCCCGTGGAAAATCGCGCTGCTGGTCGTCGCGATCGTCGTCGTCCTGTGGATCGTGCTGTCGTTCGGACGCGCGTTGAGGCAAAGCAGGACCTGACTGGGAGGAAGGCATGCATGCAGCGATCGTCACCGGTGTCTCGCGCGGCCTGGGGAGGCGCTCGCCGCCGCGATGCTCGCGCGCGGGTTCACGCGTGCTGGGAGTCGGCCGCACGGCGAGCCCGCGCCTCACCGGCAAGCGCTTCCATCTCGCCGCGTGCGACCTCTCGCAGCCGGCGCTCGCTCGCTGCCGCCGTCACGCCGCCGCTGCGCCTCATCGCCGCGCGACAAGCCGACGACGGTGACCCTCGTCAACAATGCGGCGGTCGCGCACGCCCACCGGCCTCGTCGGCAAGCTCGACGCCGGCGCAATCGCGTCCGCGCCTTCGCGACCAATGCGGCGGCGCCGGTCGTCATGGCGGATCTCTTCTTCCGGAGCTTCCCGACGATTCGGTCGAGCGGAGGATCATCAACGTGTCGTCCGGCGCGGCGCAGACGGCGATCGCCGGCACGCTGGTCTACGGCATGTCGAAGGCGGCGCTCGAGATGCTCACCCGCGCGATCGTGGCCGAATGCAGCGCGCCGCGCTTTCGCTGCATCTCGCTGCGGCCGGGCATCTTCGAAACCGGAATGCAGGCGTACATGCGCACGCGCGATCCCGCCGGAGTTTCCGAGCGTCGCGCTCTTTCGCGGCTTCAAGGAGAACGGGCTCCTCAAGGATCCCGCAGACGTCGCGGCGAGGATCGTCGACAAGCTCGTGCTGGCGCCCGTCGAACACGGCCGCACCTACAGCCACACCGATTTCTGAGCGTGCTGAGCCGGTCAGGAAGCGGCCGGGCTTGCACGAGAATCCGGTAATCGATCGAGGCGCCGGCTGCGCCGGCCTCCCACATGAGGCAATAGTCCTGCGCGAGCCGGGCGGCGTAGAATCCGGCGTGCTCGCGCGACCTTCTCGCGCGTGATCGGCATGACCACCGCCTTGCCTTCGTGATAGTGGATGTTGAAATCGACGGGCTCGGTGCTTTCGAACGCGAACTCGACGCGGTCGCCTCGGCTTGAGGGTGAAGCACTCCTCGTGGATCTGGTACGACGGCAGCGGAAGGCGCGCACGACCTTCGGCGCGGACGGTGGTGGCGGCGTCGGCGCAAGCGCACGAGCGCGAGCGCGATGACGGCGAGCGGGCGACGCGCCGGTCACGCGCGGCGCTTTCAACCGCCGCGCGCGCCAATCCTCGACCAGGAGGGCCAATCGCACGTGATCGCGCCAGCGTCCGGCGATCCGCACGTAGCGCCGCGAAAATCCCTCGCGGACGAAGCCCGCGCGGCGGATGAAGCGCGAGCGATCGCCTGTTGCGTCGGCTGCACGTTGGCTTCGACGCGATGCAGCCGCGAGCTGCCTGGAAGGCGACGCGCAGCACGAGCTCGAGACCTTCGGTCATGTAGCCACGCGCCGGCGTGCGGGGCGAATCGCATAGTAGCCAAGGTACGCGCTCTTGAAGACACCGCGGACGATTTCGCCGATGTTGAACACGCCGACGATCGCGTCGTCCTCGCGGCGGCACACGACGAAACCGACGTGCGAGACGGACGCAGCGTCGCGCGCGGGAGCCGTCGAATAGCGCTGGACGAACGCCGCAAAGCGCGCGGGCGTCGACGGCGGCTGCACCCATGCGCGGTGCAGGCGCCGGCTCGCCTTGACCGCCGCCAGGAACGGAGCGGCGTCGGATTTGCGCGGCGGTCGCAGATAGACGCGAAACCCGCGGCCCCCGTCCGCGGTCGCAGGGCGTGTCGATCGAGCAGGCATAATGGCAATTTTACCTGCGCCGCATGGCCGGCATGAGCAAATGGGTGAAGGGCACGGTCGCCGGAAACGTGCGGTGGACCGATCGCCTGCACGCTCGTCAAGGTCGAGGCGCCCGAAGTCACGTTCGTCGCCGGGCAGTTCGGCCGCCTCGCGCTGCCGGCGCCGCCTGGGCTCGAAGGAGGAGATGCTCGGCAGGCCCTATTCGTTCGTCAATGCGCCGGGCAGCGGGCCGCACGAGTTCTACTTCATCGCTGACGGTGCCGGAAGGTCCGCTGTCGCCGCAGCTCGCGGCGCTCGCCCCGGGCGATCCGCGTCTGGCTGCTGCGGAGCGCGAACGGCTTCTTTACCGTCGGCGAGGTGCCGGCCGCCGACGTGCTGTGGTGCCTTGCGACCGGGACCGGGCTCGGCCCGTTCCTGTCGATCCTTCGCACGCGCCGACGCCGTGGATGAAGTTCGGCCGGATCGTGCTGGTGCACGCCGTCCGCCACGCCAACGAGCTCGCCTACCGTGACGTGATCGGCGCGATCGGCGCCGCCCATCGCGGGAGCGTTCACGCACATCGCGATGGTGAGCCGCGAAGCGCATCCCGGCGCTCGGCGGGCGGATACCGGATGCGATTCGCGACGGACGCCTCGAGTTTCGCGCGGGTCAGGCGCTGTCCGCCGAGAATTCGCACGCGATGCTCTGCGGGAATCCGGCGATGATCGACGACACGCAGCAGGCGCTCGCTCGCGCGGGCATGCGTCGGCACCGGCGCCGCGAGCCCGGGCACGTCACCGTCGAAACCTACTGGTGAGCGGCCGGCTGGGATCGATGCTCGAGGGGCAGCTCCGCGGGCTTCGTACGCCAGGCGCCCGCGGAGAGCATCGCCCGAGCACCTGCGCACCGTGCCAGCGGGCTGATATCCGGCTCGCTGAGCTGCCGCTGTACTACGAACGCGTGCGCGAGGTCAGCCCTTGACTTCGATCAGCTCGACGTCGAAGAGCAGCGTCGGCATTTGGGGGATGACGCCGCCCGCGCCCCGTTCGCCGTAGCCCTTGCTGGGCGGGATCACGAGGGTGCGCTTGCCGCCGACCTTCATTCCGACGATCCCTTCGTCCCAGCCCTTTGATGACCTTGCCGGCCCCCACGAAAAACCCGAAGGGCACGCCGCGGTCGACCGAGCTATCGAACTTCGCCCCGTGGCCGTCGGCTGGCGGCGGGGTCGTAGAGCCAACCCGTGTAGTGCACGATGACAGCCTTGCCGCTGACGGCCTCGGCTCCCGCGCCCTGTTATCTGATCGACGACTTGAAGTTCAGTCACTTTGGCACCGAATTTGCTAGTTGTAGTGGACGAAAGGGGCGACGGACTTGTCAGCAGGATTTGGCGGAGTCTGCGCGATCGACGTTGGACGGAGATGGCAGAGCGAGCCGGCAAGCAGCGCCGACCACCTCGGCTCGCGGCCGACTTCATTTGAGCCCCGGATGCAATGCGAACGACATGGCGAGCCTGCAATGATGGTGTTGGAAGGAACGCAGGAAGCCGCGGATCCGCGCCGGAAGGGCTCAGTACCCATTGCGCAACAGACGCGAACTCCGAATTGTAGCCTAGGCCGTGCGAGTTTTTGCCTCGAGCGGGAAAGTGAGCTATATATCAATGGGCTGCGAGTCGGCAGCTAACGCAATACCTGAAGGGCTGCGCAGGATGATCCGCGCTTCCACCGTTCCCACTGTCCGTGGCGTCCGCGCGCGCCCGGGTCACCGTATTGGCTCGTCGCAAATCATGTTTGGATTCCTGACCCCGCCGACCAAGGACGACACCGATCCGCTGGTGTCCGCTCGATCCGTCTCCGCCTGGCTGCGGCACTTGCCGACCCAGGACGTCATCGCGCGCCAGCATCAGGTCATGCGGATCTTCGACGGCATGCGCCAGTCGAGCCGGCCGGTGGACCACAACCGTATCGCCGCCATCCAGTTCCTGGACACGGCGCTGGGCGCCGACCGCCGCCAGCTCGTGAAGCAATACGTCGAGAACATCGACCGTTCCGCGCGCGTTGCCGACCGCGGATGGCAGGCGGCCCAGGAGATGAGCCAGGGCTTCGTCTACGCCGTACCAGACGGCGCTCGAGCGCGCGCTGGCCGAGATCGCGAATCCGCGCTGGAAGCCGTTCATTCCCGCAGCTTTTGCGCGCCTGCTCCACTACCACGGCACCGATGCCAAGCTCCGCGCGTTCCGGCACGAGCGTTGGATCCCCGCGAAGTGGACGAATCTCCACCAGCTCTATGCCCGCGCCATCGAGCTCGGCATTGCCCGCGTCGCAGGTCGCGCTCCCCAGCGCCGGGCCCGGCGCGATGCAATGGAGCACCGAGCAGGAATACGTTTACGCGCTGCATGATCCAGCAGCTCAACATGGGCAGCCTGTCGCCGGCCGAAATCGACTGGGCGAGCGCCCAGATTCGCGCCTGGGGTCGCAAGCTCGAGTTCGAGGCGGTGCCCCGGTCGTCCGAAGGGCTTCTACGTCGATCTCGCGAGCAAGCGCGGACTCGTGCGCCGCACCGGCAACGAGTCCGGACCCACGCTGCATTTCCTCGACACCACGCCGCTCGCCGACCAGCTCGAGCGCGCGCTGCACGCGATCCGCCAGACCGACATCGGCGAGCCCGGTGCCGCCGCCGCGGTCAACATGCAACGAATCGCGATCCTCGAGAAGGTGCGCCCGGTCGTGGCGCCCAATCTCCACGGCGATCTCCGGCGCTCACCCCGCCTGCCCATCACGATCGCGGCGAAGGTCCGCGTGGGCCTCGCGCGCATCTGCCACGAGCTCGCCCCGAGAGCCACTGGTCGAGTCCGCGAACGACGCCGACGCCGGCAACGAGGAGATCGAGGTGTTCGCGGTCGCCGACAGCCCGCGTGCCCGGCGCCTCCACGTTCTCGACGAGCACGATTCGCTGGCGGCGTCGATCGTGCCGGTCGGCGATCAGGCCTGGCAGGTCAAGCGACCGCAGCGTGGCGGGACTTGCGCATCACCGCCTCCGGCGGCATCGGCCAGAGCCTCGTGCTGGGCGCGCTCGTCGCGATTCGTCAAACCGACGCCGCCGAATGGGTGCTCGGCGCGGTGCGCCGCCTGAACAAGGTTTCGAACGACGAGGTCGAGGCGGGCGTGTCGATCATCGCCGACCGCGTCGTGCCCATCATCGTCCAACGCGCGGCGTGCCGCGAAGGAAGATCTCGGCATGGTCGTCAACGGCGTCGACGTTTCGATGATGGGGTCGCGCTTCGACGCGCTGTACCTGCCTCCGCCGTCGCGCCCGGAAAAGCCGCTCGCCGTGAAGACAGCTGATCGTGCCGACGTCCGAATACGCCGACGGGCGCAACCTCATCCTGACGACGGGGCACTCGATCTACACCGATCGCGCTTCGCCATCTGGTCGAGCAGCGCGCGGACTGGAGCTGGGCGGCGTTCCAGATCATCGACAAGAAGCCCACCGACTACTGATCCGCGCCGCGACCCGCAGCAACGATCCGCGAGCCTGTCTTGCTAGTCTTGCGGGCGGAATTTGAGGGTCAGCGTGCGCTGGAACAGCTCGGGCCGATCGGGTCGCGGCAGCGGCGAGGATTTGACGATCGCGCGCTGGACAGCGTCGTCGTAGGCGCGCACGCCGCTCGATTTCCGCAGCACCGCGTCGATGATCTCTCCGGTGGGAAGCTGGACGACGTCGAAGATCGCTTCCGGATTGCCCGGGATGTCCGGCGGCAGCACGACGTTGCCCCTGACCTTGCTCTGAATGCGCCGCACGTAGTCCGCTTCCGGCGCGTGAGCGCGCCGCCGCTTCCGCATCCGCTTTCTGCTGCTGCGCACGCGCTGCCTGCTCGCGTTCCGCCTGGGCGCGGAGTGCCGTGGCTTCGCGCGTCTGGCGCTCGCGAGCCTCGGCGACGCGCTGCTCCGCCTCCGCGCTTCTTCTTCGGCTTCCTTCGCTTCCGCTTCCGCTTGCGTCGGTCCGCCTCCTTGGCTTCCGCTTCCTTCTTGTCGCGCTCCTTCTTCTCGCGCGCCGCCTGCTCGCGTTTCTTGCGCTCGTCTTCATCGCTGGCGAGCCTTCTCGCGCGATCTCCGCGGCGCGTGGATCGGGCTTCTCGACCTTGGGCTCGGGCTTGGGCAACTGCCTTCTTGGGAGGCGGTTCAGGGGCGGGTTTGGGCTCGGGCTTCGCGGCGGCGTCGGTTCCGGCTTGGGCGGTGGCGGCGGCTCGGGTGCCGGCTCCGGCTTCGGCGGAGGCGGCGCGGCGGTGGCTCCGCCGTGGTTTCGGTCACCGCTACTTTAGGCTGTGGAGCGTAGAGCTCGACCGTGACGGGCTGCGGCCTCGCGGTTCTGCCAGCGCAACGAGAAGACGAGCACGCGCGATGAAGGCGACATGGACGGCGATGGCGAGCGCGAGCGCCGGCCATTGGCCCGATATGCGCGCGGGTCTGCGCGGGACGATCGCGGACCATGGAATCCGTCAGCGAACGCGGTGAGCGCCGGGGCCGCGCATCCTATCGGCCCGCGGGCCGCGCCAGCAATCCGACTTTTTGCACGCCGCCTCGTTGCAGCTGGTCGACCACCCGGATGACGTCCTCGTAGCGCGTGCTCGCGGCGGCGCCGATCACGACGGGCTGATCCGGAAGTCGCGCCTGCTTTGCCTGGATGCGCTCGACGAGCTCGTCGAGCGAAACGTTGACCGGCGGGCGTCGCGGCCTGCTGGTCGACGAGCCGTCAGCGTCTGATTGGGCCCAAAGTGACTTCGAGCGGCGCCGCGGGCACGGAGAGCTTGCTGCCGACCGACGGCAGGTCGATCGAGCCCGGGCTGATGAGCGGCGCCGTGACCATGAAGATCACGAGCAGCACCAGCATCACGTCGATATAGGGAACGACGTTGATCTGGTTGATCGATCTTTCGCGGGCGAGGCATCAGCGGTTCCAGTGCGCGCACGGCCGCCTGGACGCAACGGCGGCGCACCGCGCATCCCTCGGGGGCAGCGAACGGAGTGAGCGTGGGGGCCGTTCATATCAGCCTTGCCGCTGCAGGATGTTCGAGAACTCTTCGATGAAGGTCTCGTAGCGGACGGACAGCCGGTCGACGTCGTGCGTGTAGCGGTTGTACGCGACGACGGCGGGGATGGCCGCGAAGAGGCCGATCGCGGTGGCGATCAGCGCCTCGGCGATGCCCGGAGCGACGTGGGCGAGCGTCGCCTGGCTCACGTTCGCGAGCCCGCGGAACGCGTTCATGATTCCCCACACGGTGCCGAAGAGGCCGATGTACGGGGAGACGGAGCCCACAGTGGCGAGGCCCGCGAGATGCGCGTCGAGCGCGTCGATCTCGCGCTGGTACGTGGCGCGCATCGCGCGGCGCGCGCTGTCCATCGTGACCGCGGCAGCGCTGCCCTGCTTCCTGTGCTTCGCGTATTCGCGGAAGCCCGCGGTGAAGATGTGCTCGAGGCCGCTGCCGGTGCGCGACTTGCTCGAGCTCTGGTAGAGCTCGTTCAAGTCGCCGCCTTTCCAGAACTCGTTCTCGAAGGCGTCGGTGTCCCTCGCCGTGCGCTTCAACTGGAAGAGCTTGAGGAAGATCTGCCACCACGACCACAACGACAAGGCCGCGAGCAGCAGCAGCACCGCCTGAACGACGACGCGATGCCTGCTGGATCAGCGTGAGGAACGAGAGGTCGGTAGCGACGTTCAACAGATTTTCTCCAATCGGCCATGAAGCACGGCCGGAATGCGGGCCGGGCGCCAATCGTCGCGATCGATGCAGCCGAGAGTCACCCGAGCCTGCGCGAGGGCGCTCGCGCCGCGCACGCACGTCCTGCAATGCGACCATGCGCGCGCGGCCGAGTTCGATCAGCTTCGAGCGTGGCTTCCAGCCGGTCGCCGAGGCGCGCCGGCGACCGGTACTCGATCTCCATCTTCGCGACGACGAACAGCACGCCATGCGACGCTGCTCGAATTCCGCGAGGTCGAAGCCCAGCGCCGCCAGCCATTCGGTGCGCGCGCGTTCCATGAACTTGAGATAGTTGGCGTAGTAGACGACGCCTGCGGCATCGGTGTCTTCGTAGTAAACGCGGAGCGGAAGGCGAAAGGTCTCGCCATTCGCCGCCTCTTCGACGGCCCGGCGGCGCTCAAGCCGCGCCCCCGTCCGCGAACAGATCAGGAGCGCCGGCCTGCGCGGACGGAGTGAGCCCGAAGTGCCGGTATGCGATAGCGCGGTGGCCACCCTGCCGCGCGGCGTGCGCTGCAGGAATCCCTGCTGGATGAGGTAGGGCTCGAGCACGTCCTCGATCGTGTCGCGTTCTTCGCCGATCGCGGCGGCGAGATTTTCCACGCCGACGGGACCGCCGGCGAACTTGTCGAGCACCGTGCGCAGAAGCTTCCGGTCCATGACGTCGAGCCCCGATGCGTCGACGTCGAGCATCGCCAGCGCGTCATCGGCGACCGTGCGCGTGATCGCGCCGTCGCGCGCGCACTTCCGCGAAGTCGCGCACCCGCCGCAAGCAGGCGGTTGACGATGCGCGGCGTGCCGCGCGAGCGGCGGGCGATCTCGAGCGCGCCATCGGGATCGATGTCGATCTTGAGCAGGCCCGCCGAGCGCGTGACGATCTTCGTCAGCTCCGCCGCGGTGTAGAACTCGAGGCGGGCGACGATGCCGAAGCGGTCGCGCAGCGGATTGGTGAGCATTCCGGCGCGCGTCGTCGCCCCGACCAGCGTGAACGGCGGCAGGTCGAGCTTGACGCTCCGCGCCGCCGGCCCTTCGCCGATCATGATGTCGATCTGGAAATCCTCGAGCGCCGGATACAGGATCTCCTCGACGACCGGGCGAGAGCCGATGGATCTCGTCGATGAACAGCACGTCGTGCGGCTCGAGGTTGGTGAGCAGCGCCGCGAGGTCGCCGGCGCGCTCCAGCACCGGGACCGGACGTCTGGCGCAGGTTGACGCCGAGCTCGTGCGCGATGATGTGCGACAGCGTCGTCTTGCCGAGGCCCGGCGGACCGAACAGCAGCACGTGATCGAGCGCTTCCTTGCGCTTTCGCGCCGCCTCGATGAAGATCGACAGCTGGCCGCGGATCTTCTCCTGCCCGACGTATTCGTCGAGCAGGCGCGGGCGCAGCGAGCGCTCGACGACGTCCTCCTGCACGCCGACCACCTTGGCGGAGACGAGGCGGTCGAGCTCGTCGTTTTCGATGGCCATGTCGTTGTCGCGCTGCTAGACCTTGGCCAGGAGCTTCAACGCCTGGCGGATGCCGTCACCCACGCTCGCGCCCTCGGGCAGCTTCTTGACTGCGGCGACGGCCTCGCTTGATCGCTGTAGCCGAGCGCCAGGAGCGCGTTGAGGACGTCGGCCGATGCAGGCGGCGCCCGGTGGATGCCCACCGCGGCAGTGACGTCGGCGCCGAGCTTGTCCTTCAACTCGAGCAGCAGGCGCTCGGCGGTCTTCTTGCCGATGCCCGGAATTTTCGTGAGCCGTCCGGCGTCCTGCATCGTCACCGCCTGCGCGAGCTCGGCCACCGACAGTCCGGACAGCACCGACAGCGCCGTCCGCGCGCCGACGCCGCTGATCTTCACGCAGCTGCCGGAACGCGCGCCGCTCGTGCTCGGTGCCGAAGCCGAAGAGGAGATGCGCGTCCTCGCGGACGACGAGATGCGTGAACAGCACGATGCGCTCGCCCGTCGCGGGGAGGTTGTAGAACGTGCTCATCGGGACGTCGACCTCGTACGCGACGCCCTGCACGTCGAGCAGGATCTGCGGCGGGTTCTTCTCGACGAGGATTCCGGTGAGGCGGCCGATCATGGGGCGATTCGAACCTCGGTTGAGGCGCGGCGGATGCTTCGCGGTCGGGGCGGCGCGAAGTGGCGCAATTATCGCATGGGGTCGCCGTGCGCATGGGGCTCGTCACGGCGGCAGCGAGGCGAGATGGCGCAAGACGTCGTGCAACGTCGGCAGCACGATGAGTTCGAGCGCAGCCAAGTCCCGCGACGGCGGGTGGAGATCCGGCACCATGATCGGCAGCATTCCGGCGGCGAGCGCAGCGCGCGCACGCCGGGCTCCGAGTCCTCGAGCACGAGACAGGAAGCCGCGTTCGCTCCGAGCCGTCGCGCTGCCTCGACATAGATGTCGGGCGCGGGCTTTCCGAGCGCGACCTCGTCGCCGCCGACGATCTCGTGGAAGCGCGGCAGGAGCGCCGTGCGCGCGAGCTTGCTCACCGCGCGCTCGCGCCGCGTCGACGTCGCGACGGCGCGCGGAATCGCGTTGGCCTCGAGCCAGTCCAGCAACTCGTGGACGCCGGGCTTGAGTGCCAACCCTTCGCGCTCGACGATGGCGTCGTACGCGGCATGCCAGCCGGTCGAGAAGAGCGTCGACGGGATAGGGCGCGGCGTAGTGCGCGCGAAGCATCGCGGAGCAATCGGCGAAGTTGCGCCCGATCATCGCTTGCGCGAGCGCCATGTCGAAGCCCACGCCCAACCCGGCTGCGGCTTCGCCCCACGCGCGCGCCGCGAGCGGCTCGGTGTCGAGCATCAGCCCATCCATGTCGAAGATGACCGCGGCCGGGCGGGAGAGCGCGCGGTGACGACTCATCGGGCGACGAGCCGTCCCCGGCGGACGCGGTATCCCGTCTTCGCGAGCCCGCCGTATCCTTGCGCCCCATGCGCGTGGGCGATGGCGCAGGCGAGTGCGTCGGCGCGCGTCGGAGGAGGGCGCGCCGGGAAGGTCGAGCAGGCGCCGCACCATTTCCGCGACCTGGTCCTTCGCCGCTTTGCCGTGGCCGACGACCGCCTGCTTCACCTGCAACGCCGTGTACTCGACGACGGGCAGCTCGGCCAGCACCGCGGCGGAGATCGCGGCGCCGCGCGCCTGTCCCAGGAGCAGCGTCGACTGCGGATTCACGTTGACGAACACCTTTTCGATGGCGACTTCCGTCGGCTGGTGCCGGGCGATCACCTCCGCAAGATCGGTGAGGATCACGCGAAGCCGCGCCGGAAGCTCGCCGTCGCCGCTCCTGATGCACCCGCAGGTGACGTACTCGAGGCGATTGCCCGCGACCGAGATGACGCCGAAACCCGTCATCCGGAGCCCCGGGTCGATGCCCAGAATCCGGCGAACGGCGAGCTCGCTAGCCACGTGGCGGCTGCGCACGCGCTATTCGTCGAAGACCGCATTGGTGTGGACATCCTGCACGTCGTCCAGGGATTCGAGCGCATCGATGAGCTTCTGCATCTTCACGGCGTCGTCCCCATCGAGCTCCACGTCCGTGGACGGCTTCATCGTCAACTCGGCGAACGCCGGCTTGAATCCGGCTTTGGCGAGCGCCTCCTTGGCGGTCGCGAACGCATACGGCCCAGTGACGACTTCGATGCTGCCGTCGTCGTTGTTGATCACGTCGTCGGCCCCGGCTTCGAGCGCCGCCTCCATGAGCGAGTTCTCGTCGGTGCCCGGCGCGAACACGAGCTGGCCGCAATGCTTGAACAGGAAAGCGACGGAGCCGTCCGTCCCGAGGTTGCCGCCGTACTTCGAGAAGGCGTGCCGGACGTCGGCGACCGTCCGCGTCCGGTTGTCGGTCATGCAGTCGACGATCACCGCGGCGCCGCCGATGCCGTAGCCTTCGTAGCGGATCTCCTCGTAGGCGACGCCCTCGAGGCCGCCGGCGCCGCGCTTTGCCGCGCGTTCGATCGTGTCCTTCGGCATGTTCTGGTCCGTCGCCTTGTCGATGGCGAGCCGCAGCCGCGGGTTCATCGACGCGTCGGCGCCGCCCATCCTGGCGGCGACGGTGATCTCACGAATGAGGCGAGTGAAGATCTTGCCCCGCTTAGCGTCGGTGGCCGCCTTCTTGTGCTTGATGTTCGCCCATTTGCTGTGGCCAGCCATGGTCGGTCCTATCCTGTTCGCGCCGAATGCAACAATTGTAGCGGACGCGACTTCCTCGGAGGTTCCACGGGCCTTACATGAGACCTTGCTGCTTGAGGAAACCCTGCAGCACCGACAGCCGGATTTCGGCGTCGTTGATCTCGAGGATGTGCTGCTTGATCGACAACGGCAGCGGCAGGAGCTCGGCAAGGCGGTAGCCGACCCACGATGCGTCGTCGAAGGACCGCTCGTCGGGGAACTGGTGCGGACCTGCACGCGCGGCGAGGAGCTCCAGGAGCTGCGCGAGCGGTTCGAACCCCGCGGCCAGGGCGACTCGGGGCTCCGCGGCAAGCGGCGCTATCTCGCCGACGACGAGCCCATCCTCTCGCATGGCGTGCGAGCGCACTTCGAAGCGCGTTCCGCCGGCGGCCCGGACATGCAGGATTCCCTGTTGCGGCATGTCCCAGGTTTCGATGCGCGCCAGCGTCCCGGTCGCGGCGAACTCCGGCGCTGCGGAACCTTTCGGCAGCACCTCCGCGCCGCGGAGGATCAGGCACACGCCGAACGACGTGTCGTCGCGCAGGCACGCCGTAGCCATCTCGATGTAGCGCTGCTCGAAGATCCGAAGCGGCAGGCGACCGCCCGGAAAGAGCACCGTGTGCAACGGGAAGAGGGGCAGCGAAGGCATCAGGGCGTTCGCGATCCCCGTGGGATCAACCGAGCTCCCGATGCCGGATCAGGACCTGATTGTGCGGCGAGAACGTCCTCGCCAGTCGCTCCACGAGATACACCGAGCGATGCCGGCCGCCGGTGCAGCCGATCGCGACCGTGAGGTAGTTGCGGTTGTCGCGGGCGTATTCGGGAAGCCACGTCGAGATGAACCGCTCGATGTCGCCGTACATCTTTTCGACCGCAGGCTCCTTCTCCAGGAACGCGACGACGGGCAGGTCGCGCCCCGTGAGCGGCTGCAGCTTGGGCTCGTAGTAGGGGTTGGCGCAGGCAACGCACGTCGAAGACCAGGTCTGCGTCGAGCGGAACGCCGTGCTTGTAGCCGAAGGATTCGAGCTGCAGCGTGAGCGCTCCGGCATCGACGCTGACGAAGTCCTTGATCCAGGCGCGAAGCGCGGCGGCCGGAGGTCGCTCGTGTCGAACACGAAGCCCAGCGGGCGCACGTCCACGAGAAGCTCGCGCTCGTAGTCGATCGCCTCGGTGAGCGTGCGCGAATCGCTCGAGAACGGATGGCGGCGGCGCGTTTCCGAAAAGCGCTTGACGAGCGTCTCGGTCTTGGCGTCGAGATAGAGAAACCGGACGTTCCAGCCGAGGACGCGCAGGCGCGCGATGGTGTCCGCGAGGCCGGAGAGCCCGGGGCCGGTCTTCGCGTCGAGCGCGATCGCGATGCGGTCGCGCCCGGCCTTCGCCAAGTGCCCCGCCGTCGCCTCGACGAGCGGCATCGGCAGGTTGTTGACTGCGTAGTAGCCGGAATCCTCGAGCGCCCCGAGCGCGACGTTCTTGCCGGAGCCCGACACACCGCCGATCAGCAGGAGATCCATTGGGAAGCCCCGCCGGGAGCGGCCGTCAGCCGCCGTCCTCCATGAGCTGCGTCTGGCGTTCGATGAATTCCTTCGTGCTGTCGATGCCGCGCTGATTGAGCACGAAGTTGCGCACCGCGGCCTCGACCAGCACCGCGAGGTTGCGGCCGGCGGCCACGGGGATGGTCACCTTGCGCACGGGCACGCCGAGGATCTCCTGGAACGTGGCGTTGACCTGGAGCCGGTCGAGCTCGGAGAAGGCCTCGTTGCTGTGGTCCTCGAGGTGCACCATGAATTTCAGCAGCTTGCGCGGCCGCACCGCGGTCTCGCCGAAGATCGTCCGGATGTTGAGGATGCCGATGCCGCGCACTTCGAGAAAGTCGCGGAGGACGGCGGGACAGCGGCCCTCGAGCGTGTCGGGCGAGATGCGATAGAGCTCGACGATGTCGTCGGCAATGAGACCGTTGCCGCGCGAAATGAGCTCCAGGGCGAGCTCGCTCTTGCCGATCGCCGAAGCGCCGGTGACGAGCACGCCCATTTCGAGCACGTCCAGGAACACGCCGTGGAGCGTGGTCGACTCGGCGAGCACGCGCGACAGGTAGAGCCGGAACACCTCGACCAGATGGGGCGAGGGCTGGACCGACGTCATGAGCGCAATGTGATGGGCGTCGCACTTGACGGCGAGGCGCGGCGGCACCGTTTCGCCGTTGGCGACGACGATCGCGACCAGCTCCAGCGTGAAGAGCCGGTCGATCGAGGCTTCGAGCTCGCTTTCCGGCATGCCGCGGAGGTATGCGACCTCCGCCGCGCCCAGGATCTGGATGCGGAACGGATGGATGAAATTCATGTGGCCGACCTGGCCGATGGTCGGCTTCAGCGCCGCTTCCCCGGTCAGGACTCGGTTCCCGCCCTGGCGTCCTGCAACCCAGTGGAGGCCGAGCCGTGCCTGGTTGTCTTCGAAGATCCGTTCGACGCTGACTTGCCGCGCCATTCCGGTTTCCCCGTCATGCCGCCCGCCGCGGCCCGTGCGGATCGCACCTCGAGCCGACGCGGAATCCGCGCGCGATCATGGGGCAGGCTCCCACTCGTCGAACACCTTGCGCACTCCGGCGGCATCCGCCGGGCTCGCGAGGCTTTCGCGGAACGCTCGCCTCCGAAAACATCTGGGCGAGCTCCGACAGGAGCTGCAGGTGCTCGGTCGCCTGCGCCGGCACCAGCAGGACGAACACCTGCGCGACCGGCTTGCCGTCGGGAGCGTCGAACGGGATCGGCGACTTCAGGCGGACGAACGCGCCCTGCGCCTCGGCGAGCCCGCGAATGCGCCCGTGGGGAATGGCGATGCCCTGGCCGAGCCCGGTAGAGCCGAGCTTCTCGCGGCGCCTGCAGGCTGTCGACGACGACCTTCTTCGTGAGGCCCCTGATTGGCTTCGAACAGGGCGCCGACGGCTTCGAAGAGGCGTGCTTTCGATCCCGCGTCGAGGTCGAGCAGGATGTTCCCGGTCGGAAGCAACGACGCGATCTGGCTCATTTCCCTCCGGCACGCATTAGGGCCTGCTCACACTGAGTCCGCAAGTGCGAACCAGGCGCCGGGGACGCGGCGCGCGCCCGGAACGGCCGAGGCGGCCTCGCTGGCGGTCCCTTCGCGCTTGATCGCAGCGCCTTCGTGCCGGTGCGATTCCCGCTTTTCCTTGTGCTTCAGCACCTGCCGGTCGAGCTTGTCGGCGAGCGCGTCGATCGCCGCGTACATGTCGGGCTCGATGGCCTCGACGTGGATGTCCTTGCCGCGGGCGTGCAGGTTCACTTCGACCTTGTGCCGCAGCTTGTCCACCGACATCACGACGTTGACGTCGATGACGTCGTCGAAGTGCCGCGTCACGCGGTCGAGCTTCGCCAGCGACGTAGTCGCGAATCGCGGGCGTGATATCCAGATGATGGCCGGTCAGGCAAAGGTTCATCAGAGTCCTCCTCCTCGATGCGCGCCATATCGGGCGCCGTCACGGCGCCTTGCGCAGGTTGACGGGAGGTATCTGCAGCGCCTCCCGGTACTTGGCGACAGTGCGTCGGGCCACGATGATGCCCTGCTCCCCAGGAGCTCCGCGATCCGGCTGTCGGTGAGCGGTGTCTTGATGTTCTCGGCGGCGACCAGCTGCTTGATGAGCGCGCGGATCGCGGTGGCCGAGGCGGCGCCGCCGGAGTCGGTCGCAACATGGCTGCCGAAGAAATACTTGAGCTCGTACGTGCCGCGCGAGGTGAGCATGTATTTCTGCGTGGTCACGCGCGAGATCGTCGATTCGTGCAGGTTCAGCATCGTCGGCGATCTCGCGCAGCACCATCGGCCGCATCGCGACGTCGCCGTGCTCGAAGAAGCGCCGCTGGCGCTCGACGATGGCCTGCGCCACGCGCAGGATGGTTTCGAAGCGCTGCTGGACGTTGCGGATCAGCCACTTGCGCTTCCTGCAGCTGCGCGGAGAGCTGCTGGTTCGACGAATCGCGGTTGCGCGTGAGGATGTCGGCGTAGATGCGATTGAGCCGGAGCTTCGGCATCGCCGACTTCGTTCAGCGCCGCCATCCACTTGCCGCGCACCTTCTTCACGACGACGTCGGGGATGACGAAGTTCGCTTCCGATTTGGCGAACGACGCGCCGGGCCGCGGGTTCAGGCTCATCACCAGCGCGCGCATCGCGCGCACGCCGGCGTCGTCGGTGTGGCAGGATGCGCTTCAGCTTGCGTGAAATCGCGCGCCGGCGAGGAGCGGCAGATGCTCGGTGACGACGGTCTTCAGCGCCTCGGCGCGAAAGGGCGTCGATTCCGGCAGCGCCTTCAACTGCAGCGCGAGGCATTCGGACGCGTCGCGCGCGCCGATGCCGGCGGGCTCGAAGCTCTGCAGGTAGCAAAGCGCGATCGAAAGCTCGTCGGGATCGATCTCGAGCTCCTCCGAGAACATCTCGGCGACTTCCTCGAGCGACGACGTGGAGATAGCCATCCTCGTCCAGCGCGTCGATCAGCGCGCCGACGAGCCGGCGGTCGCGCAGCGGCAGGTTGAGCACGGCGAGCTGCGAGAGAGGTGGTCGCGCAGCGAGCTTCGTCGCGACCTGCTGCGGGTAGAAGCCGTCGTCGTCGTCGTCGGAGCGTCGAGCCGCCGCCCCAGTCCGAATCGCCGCCGGAATAATCCTCGAAGTCGGTGCGATCGACGGTCTCCGTCGCGCTCGCGCGCGTCGTCGCCCGGTATTCCTTGCCGCCCGCTCGATCGTCGTCGTGCGCGGGCATCGCCTCGGTCGACGAGACAGGCGCGCGTCTGGCGAGCTGCGACGGCGGTCGGCAGCAGCTCGTCCTCGCCCTCGGCCTTCTCCAGCAGCGGGTTCTCCTGCAGCATCCGCTCGACCTCGGCATTCAACTCGACGCGTCGACAGCTGCAGCAGCCGGATCGACTGCTGCAGCTGCGGGGTGAGCGTGAGGTGCTGGCTGAGCTTGAGCTGGAGGGTTTGCTTCATGCGTTACGGAATGCGCATTGCCTCAGAGCCGGAAATGCTCGCCGAGATAGACCTTCCTGAACGGCTTCATTATAGACAATCTCGTCCGGAGCGCCCGAGGCGAGCACGCGCCCTCGTTGATGATGTAGGCGCGGTCGCAGATGCCGAGCGTCTCGCGCACGTTGTGGTCGGTGATGAGCACGCCGATGCCGCGCTCCTTGAGGAAGCCGATGATCTGCTGGATGTCGAGCACCGCGATCGGGTCGACGCCGGCGAACGGCTCGTCGAGCAGGATGAAGCGCGGCCGCGTGGCCGAGCGCGCGGGCGATCTCGAGCGCGCCGCCGCTCGCCGCCCGACAGCGACAGCGCGGTGCGCGTTGCGCGAGGTGGGCGATCGTTCAGGTCCTCGAGCAGCGCGTCGAGGCGCGCTTGGCGAGCGCGTCCGGCGTCGAGGTCCTGCAGCTCGAGGATCGCGCTGCACGTTCTCGCGCGACCGTCAGGCTTGCGGAAGATCGACGCTCTCCTGCGGCAGGTAGGAGATGCCCGAGGCGCGCGCGGCGGTGGATCGGCAGGTGCGTGAGCTCGCGTCCGTCGAGGTCGATCGGCCGCGCGTCGGCGGCGACCAGGCCGACGATCATGTAGAAGCAGGTGGTCTTGCCGGCGCCGTTCGGCCCGAGCAGGCCGACGACCTCGCCGCTCGCGACATGTCGAGCGAGACGTCGTGCACGACGGTGCGCGCCTTGTAGCGCTTCTCCAGTCTCGCGACCGAAAGGTGACTCGTCGGGCGCGGTTCGACAGACCGCGGGCGTCTGCGCTCACTTGGCGGCTGGGGACACGAGGTCGCCCGCCGGCTGCAGCGTCACGCCGGCAGGGGCCTTTGCCGGCTCTCGCGCGGGCTCGTTCGCCGGGGCCTTCGCGCCGTCCTTGACTTGCCCGGGCACCGCCTCGCCGGATCTCGGCTGGAACATCCCGCGCACGCGAGCGCCAGGGCCGGTCGGATCGGGGACGGTGCTCGGCGCGGCCTTCCGGCCTTGAAGACCTCGGTGGCGGTGTTGTAGGAGACATAGTTGCTGCGAATCTTCGTCCTGCCCGCGCTTCAAGCAGCGCGCGATCGAAGAGCTCGACCAGCTCCTTCGAGCCGTCGTACTCGACACGCTGGGCGTAGCCTTCGTAGTATTCGTCGACGCCGTCGCGCTTCTGCCGGATCGCAACGGGATTGCCGTAGGCGGTAGCCGAAAGCGAATTGTCGGCGTTCTGCTTGAACACGATGCGATCGGCGCGGATGGAGAGCGTGCCCTGCGTGATGAGAACGTTGCCGGCGAGCGCGCCGCCGCGCGCCTGCAGGTTGGCGTCCCCGGTGTCGCCCGCGAAGCTGATCGGCTTGTCGCGGTCGACTCGTCCCCGCGCCTGGGGCGGACGATGCGAGCACCAAGGCGAGAGCGAGGGCTGCCGCGACCGCGCCGGCGCCGCGTCGCGCCGCAATACGGTTTCGCATGGGCAAATTCACTTCGGCAGCTTGTTCGGTTGAGGGTTCCGCGCACGGCGGATTTGAGCCTGACGGTGCGCGCGTTGTTGTCGAGGACCATCCCGACGCCCTGATTATTCCACGCGCCTCCTCGATCGTCACGAGCGCGTCGGTTTCGGCCCGACCCCTCCTTCGGAATGATCCGCAGCTTCTCCGTCGTGAACGTCGCGGCGCCCAGGGGTTCTTGTCGCGCGGCGTCGCCTCCGGCGGCGTCGCGCGTCGCGTGGACGCGGCCGCGCAGCGTGACGGTTTCCCGATCGCCGGAAACGGTGCCCTTGTCCGCGGTGACCGCGATCCGTGGCTTCCCGGTCCGGTCAGCTCGAGCGCCGGTCCGATGAGAGTCGACGCTGCCGTCGTCGGGAAAGTGCTCGGCGCGGTTCGCCGCGAGCATCTGCCGCACCCGGCCGTCGACGTCGAAGGTGACCGCGTTGAATCGCTCGATGTAAAGATCGGGTCGTGCCGCGACGATCCGTCGTTGCGCCGCCCCGACGACTCCACCTGCGCGTCCAGCCAATAGGTGAACGCCGCAAGGCCGCCGAGCAGAAGCACCGGCGCCCAGGCCACCAGCCGATCGAGACGCGGGGCGCTTCGGCGTCATCGCCGCACACCATGCGGGCGGGGGCTGCTCGCAAGCAATACGTAAAACTGAACGAAGTAATA
>ERZ1370068.8972-contig-7785_pt1 | contig 28569 bp, 35 predicted proteins | sample MGYA00561227_ERZ1370068 | MGnify/ENA primary metagenome ERZ1370068 (study PRJEB38410, sample SAMEA6850437) | metagenome | study: Metagenomic assessment of the ecological functions of the soil: analysis of the soil microbiota associated with the...
AGTTACGTATTGGGTTAGGTGAACGACACCGTGGCTGACCGAGCTCAGCTCATAGCAGCGCAAGAGCGCTCTGCTGTGGAGAATCGTCCACCGGTAGCCTCGATGCCGCGGGTGACCGCCGAAGGCTGTTGATCGCGGAAGCGGCGGAAGGATAGCCCGCGAAGCGGAATCGCCATCGACTCTGCGCGAGGCGATAGAGGCAGGCAGGGCCGTGGTGAGTTTGTCGCCGCTGGGGATCGACACCGGCGTAGACGCCACGCACGGCAATCACGCGGCGCTTCGCGAACACCGGAACGTACGCGCGACCTTCCACCCGCCACTGGTAGTAGTCGGGATCGCTGGATCGCAGCCCGGAGGCACGCCGCACGTCGAAGCGACCGTGGAGGCCGCGCGAGGGTCGCGTACGTCGTCGAGCGCGGCAAGATCCGCGGTGACGCCGTACAAGAGCTCCTGCGTATTCTGGTTCTGGAAGGGCACGCTGGTCGACCGAAGACGTACTCGAGCAGCGGTTGTCCATTGTAGCCGCGGTCGGGGCTCATGCTCGAAAACCGCCGACGATTCGCAGCTGTCGCATGCGGCGACGCTGCCAGGAGCAGGGACGCCTCCGCGTTGATGCCTCGAGCAGGAAGTAGGAGAGTTCCGTCTCCGGCGTGTTGTTGCCGATCCCGTAGTAGCGCCGATTCGGTACGTAGTCGTAGTCGCCGCGCAGACCGAAGCTCCACCGAGTTGCGGCTCGCCGATCTGCTCCGCGGAAGCGCGCACTGCGGCGGTCGTTGGCGGACCAGGGAGCCGGTCAGGCGGAGTCTGGCGTCGGCGGTCGGGAAGCCGACGGAGGTGATGGCTGGCCCCACGCCGATGTCGTTTACCTCGCCGGAGAATACGGAGGCCGTTCCGTGCGTCGAGGCCGATGGAAGGCTCCAGCCGGATGCCGCCCTTCGGCGCCGCGTCGACTTCGGCTCCAGGAGGCGGCGACCGAAAGGACCGGCGCTGGCCTCCATGCCTCTGGCCACGAGTCGCAGGGGAAGAAGACAATCCGGAACGGCGCACGCAGCGCAGTCTCCCAGGGGGCGCGCGTGGTCGGAGGCGCGACGCGCGGCCCGTCCGTCGTGGTGGAAGAGTCGAACGGCGCGCCGGGCGCAACCCAGGTGGACTCGCCAAAGCGCGGGTCCGCGCGTGCGCTGCCCAACCCGGGGACGCAGACGACCCCACACGCGAGCAGGGCGAGCACGGCAAGCCTGCGCAGCCGGCTGCCCTCGGCGCGGTTCGGTCGCTCTGCACTGCCCCCGGATGCTCATGGGGATCACCTCATGATGGAGTCGGATCGAGGCGCGACACTCCGAGATCCGCGCCGGGCGGGACTCCGCCCTCGAGCGCCCTCCGCCGCGTGACGTCGCGCACCTCGATCCTTTCGACATGCCCGGATGCGAGGTGCGCGACGTTTTCATGCGGCGGCGACTCCTTCGCCGACCGTTTTCACGATCTCTACGGGGTGGGTACGACCACGGCATTCCCGGCCAGCGTCACCGCGCCGATCCGCGCCAGTGCCCTGCCATTCAGCGTCGCCCCGGTATTCAGCGTGATCGACTGATCCGCCATGATCGTGCCCTTGAATGCGGACGTCGTTCCGAGCGTCGCCGAGCTCCCCACCTGCCAGAAGACGTTCGAAGACTTGGCGCCACCGCTCAGGATCACCGGCCCGACCGGAGGTCGTGGTGAGCGTCGAGGCCATCTGGAAGATGAAGACCGCATTCGCGTCGCCCTGGGCGTCGAGCGTGAGATCACCCGAGGAGATCGAGAGCGAGGACGTGGACTTGTAGAGGCCCGGCGGCAGAGTCAGCCCGCCGAGATTCCCCGCGACCGTGACGGGTGCCAGCGGTTCGTCCCGGCGGCGTCGTTGTAGGCCATGGTGAGATCGGTCATCGCCGGCCGCCGAGGTGGCATCGCCAGCGTGTGCCGCACCGGTCAAGGTGCCCGGCGGGAAGCCGGTCACCGCGGTTCCCGGGCTCACGCCCATGTCTCCGCGTCAGATTGGTTGACGCCCGTGTTCGTGACCGTCGAGCCGGCCAGAACCGCGAACGGCGCCGGCCCCGCCAGAGTCGGTGACGACCTGGCCGCCTGGCGTCGCCGCCGGTCGTGAAGCTCCACGCATGGTTGCTCGCGAGCGCGTTGCCGGCGGCATCCTTGGCCCCGGTCGTGATCGTCGCCGTATACGCCGTGCTCGGTGCGCAGAGCGCTGTGACGGCGTGAAGCCTCGCAATGCAGGTCGACGCATTGTAGGCGACGGTTCCGGCGATCACGGACGCCGCGCCAGGTCCGGCTCACGGCGAAGGTGGCCGTCGTGATCGTCGAGGCATCCATCGCCTCGCTGAACGATGCCGTGATGACCGCCACGCTCGTGTGGCGCCATTCAGCGGGATTGGTGGAGCTCACGGCCGGTCGCGACCGGTGTCTCCTCGCAGGGCCAGCGGGGTTGTCGGAATCCGAGCCACATCCAGCCATCGCGACCAGCGATGCGATCAGTGAGCAGGCTACGAAGTAGCCCCTTCGACGCGAGCTATCTGTTTGAAGCATTACGACTCCTTGACGATGAGTGAGGACCCGCGCGTAGGCGGCCTGCTCTCGCGAACGCGCGATGCGCTGATGGATAGGCTGACGTCCTGCTGTTGGAGAGGATCGCCCAGGCCGGGAGAGGGTTGAGATCGACCGAAGGGTTTGAAAGGGAGCTAGTCCGAGCTGGCTGCCCCGCGGATGATTGCTAGTCCCAGAGTCCGGATGTCCTTGAGCGGAAAGGACCTTACTCGAGACGCGGGCCCTGTTCCACGACGCGCCAGCACCCCATCCGGAGTGAGCTTGCTTGGTGCCTTCATGCGTCCGAAGTTGGGCGCGCGGTAGAGCACCGTGAGTCCCTTGCTCATCGCGGGCAGCGCGACCGTGGAGTCGTCGGCGCAGTCGCAGCGCTCCACGGCTCCGGGCGACATGTCGGCCGCGACCTTCAAGGTGCGGTCGTAGGCGCCGGAGCGCCGCTTCGACGAAGTCAGCTACGTCCTTCGCGTCGTAGACGACGACGCTGACCGTTGTCTGCAAGTCGGCAGCGAGTTTGGTGAACGCGTTGCGTGCAAAACCGATCCGTGAAGTCGGCAACACCTTCGTCATTCGGTCCGGCACCAGAGCTGTTTCGCGCGGCTCGAGGTCGAAGTAGGACAGATGCAGATTGTCAGGTGAGGCGATGACGTACCGCGTGTAGGGTGCGAGCGCACCGATGGTGTGGGGCGTGCTCCCCGAAGCGCGTGGCGAGCACGAGCAGGTCGATCTTCCCGGACTCCCCCGGCGATCGCTCTCACCCTTCCGCCAAGTCGTCGACGACGACACGACGGCTCGCGCGACGATGCGTCGTAGCCCGCCGCGGCGATCTCGGGGAGCTCGTGACCAAAGTAGAAGAGCGACTCGCACGGGTGGACGGCTCTGCAGCGCCGTGAACTGCTCGTAGAGCCGCACCTCGGAGTCGAAGCGCGCCTTGCCTTGATCGCGCCAGTGCGACGTCTGGGCCAGAAGACGCCCGTGACGGTAGTAGTAGGCACGGCCGTCATGGCGCGGAAAGAGAAGCAACGCGTGGCGGCGCGCGATCTGGTGGAAGATGATCACTTCCGCGTTCGGATTCCGTTCTCCCACGGCCTGCGCCTTCGCGAGAACCTCGCTGCGTCGGCCTTCCGCGCTTGGCCGACGCGTCGTGCGTAGGAGTAGTCGCCGTCGCCGTGGATGATGAGCACGACCGAGTACCTTGGCGGGATCTCGCCGAGGCAGTCTTCGTCCGGGGGCGGCGCCGTCGTACTGCACGACGTGAGCAGCAGCGCCAGCGCAAGGCAGCTCCTGTTACTGCGAGCGAGCGGGGGGAATGGCTGAAACGCGCGAGATGCTCTGCGGGAGGTAGGCGTCTCCCCGCCCAGTGGAGCCGAATGACTCCCCTACGCGATCAGCAGGGACGATGATGATGATCAGGAGCAGCGTCACCACGCTGATGCGGATCGGTCTGATCGCTGCTCCGTGTCTTGCACGACGTATGTGGAGAACGCGTTGAGCTGGTCGTCGGGCACCGGATCGAAGCCGTCGGCGCCGGCGAGCTCAGCGGTCTTCTCCCGAAGGTTGGCCGAGAGGCGCGTCAGGCCGACCTCTATCTTCCTTCGAAGCCAGTGGTGAAGCCTGACCGCTGTCGAGGCGCCTAGATCATGGCGCCCAGGCGGCGATTCAGGATGTCTCGCTTCTGCACGGGGCTCGCCGCGGACTGCACTTGGAGAGCCGTGTCGTTGAGGTAGGTGTGGATCCGATCCTGCGCCGGCGCGACCCCGCGCGCAGGCGAGAACACCGAGCAGAACGACGAGGCGCAAGCTGAGTCTGGAAACCATCGGGTTCTCCTTCGTTTCGGTTTCGCTCCGTTCGCCGGGGTCTCGGGGACCGCGACAGGATACAAGATCGTGAGCCAAAGGTGGGATCAGAAGCCGAGGGCTGAAAAGAGAGGAGGCTGGTCCTCAGCTGGTGGCGCAAGGAGCGGCCCGCCAGAACCTCCCTCGCGTAACCGCCATGGACTGCGATCCATCCGAGGACAGCGGACGGAAGCAGCAACGACTGGGAAGTGAAGGAGGAGCAGATGACCCGCCGGATCGCCGCCTTGGCACTCTGCCTGTTCGCGGCCGCTGCCCGACGTTCGGCGCCGCGCATCAAGTCCCGATGAGCTTCTCACGATCGGCGCGGCGCTCGCCGTGCAGCCGGCCCCCGGCGACCTGGTCCAGGTCGCGGCCGGCACGGCACTCTCCGCTTCCGCGAACGGCGAGACTTTTCCGCTGACGATCGTGTCGAACGTTCAGCTCGTCGGCGCGGGGATGGGCCTCTCGATCCTGGATGCGGAAGGGAGCGCCACCGTCGTATCGCTGAACGCGCCGTCCGGAGCTCGGGTGACCGGCTTCACGATCACCGGCGGCCACGCGGACACCGGAGGCGGCCTCCTCGTGCAGCAGGGGCAACCCCGAGATCGACCGCAACCTCATCATCGCGAACGGCGCGAAGCTCCGTGGTGCGGGCATCTTCGTCGTGAAGCAGGCGCTGCCGAACTGCACGCCGTGGATCCACCACAACGTGCTCTGGGAAAACTTCGACACCGACCTCGTGGAGCCCACCGACCCGCACGGTATCGTCACCGCGGGCAACGTGCTCGGCGTGATCGAGAACAACCTGATCGGCCGCACGGACGGGAACGGGTCGCTCACGAGCGTGAACGGCGCAGCCGACGATCCGGCAGAACATCTTCTTCCAGAACGGCAACGCCGACCTGTCGCCGCCGCGGGGACGCGGCATCTGCTGGCTCAGCTCGCCGCCGCCTTTGATCTATCACAATCTGTTCTGGCAGAACGTGATCGCGGCGGTCCTGTGGCCGGCCGCCGGCGGTGATCAGAGCGGCGCGTCCGCGAACGCGGTGAGCGCCACCGATTTCGTCTACGGCGGCGTCGACGCCGGATCCGCTGTTCGTCGACGTCGATGCGCTGGACTTCCGGCTGCGGCCGGGCAGCGCCGCGATCGACGCCGGCGACCCCGCGCTGGCCCACGACCTGACGGAACGGTCGCGGACGTCGGGCCGTTCTGGTTCGACCAGAGCGGCGCGACCGATGCACCGGCGTCGGCGGCGAGGTCGACGGGCTTGCGCTCTCGATCGCGCCCGAACCCGTTCCACCCGGCCACGGGCACCGCCAGTCCGCTGGTCGATGCCGCGCGAAGGTGCCGTCACGGTACGCATCGTGGACGTCGCGGGGCGACGCGTGCGTACGCTCGTGGGACGGACGCGGCCACGCCGGACTGAACGAAGCCCGCTGGGACGGCCGCACGTCGGATGGGACCCGCGCGGTCAGTGGAGTCTATCTGGCGATGGTGCGAGCGGCGGGCGCGACTGAAGTCCGCGCCGATGCTGCTCTCCAGTAAGGGCCAGGCTGCAAGGTCGGGACCGGCCCGCACGACCTCTCAGGTGTGCGGGCCCCCGTAGTCTCGCATGAGCCCGCCATCTCCGCAGCGCGCGCCTCGACGCGCCCGTTCACGGTGCCCATCGGATAGCGGTTCCGCCCCGCGCGCGACCCCCGCCGCGACGCCGGTGAGGATCTCGATGCCGTCATCGATCGTCTCCGGAGCGCGTAGATGCGTGAAGCGCCCGTCGCGCACCGCCTGCACGACGCGGCTCCAGCATCAGGTCGGAGATGTTCGCCTTCCGGGATGAGCACGCCTTGCGTGCCGGTGAGTGCTTTGAGCCGGCAGACGTCGAAGAGCCTTCGACCTTTCGTTCACGCGCGCCGAATCCGGCTGGATCTGCACCTCTCTGGCTCACCGGAGCCTGCGACGCGAGGTCCAGCCGGAGCGGCGGGTCGGCGAGCGCGGACAGAACCGCGTACAGCTCGGTGGAAGAGGCGGGAGTCCCCGTCCACGCCGGAATAAGGATTGCTCGAACAGACTGACGCGGAGAGCGTGAGCGGTCGCTCCTGCGCGTACTGGCCCGAAGGTAGCCCGCGAGGATCCTGCACGCCCTTGTCGTGCGTGCGACCCGAAAGATCCGCCTCGCGCTCGATGTTGATGATGCCCGCATTGCCCAGCGAGACGGACGCCGTGATCTTCGACGCGCCGAAGACGTGCTCGCCGGCCTCGTAGACCGCGAGGCCTCGTTCACCTCGCCGATCTTGGCGCCGGCGACGTCGATGAACACGGTGCCCCCGGCGATCAGATCCCACTGCGCCCGAGGTGAGGTTGTTCCGGCAGTCCCCGCTCGAGCGCCAGTCGGACGCGGTCCGCGTCGACGACGGCGGCGCCCGCCTTCCTCGCGAAGTGACACGCTCGCGCACCAGGTCGGCGACCATGTTGAAGCTGTCGAGATTTGTTGCGACGGCCGGCCAGCCGCGTGCCGTGCTCCACGATCGTCGCGACGCCGGTGCGGTCGAACGGCAGGATCTTCCTTCCTCCTCCACCAGCCGCTGGATGAATGCGCCGTGAGCTCGTCGGCTCTCGGAGACGTTGTCCATCTCGGTGTCGAAGTCCGCGCGCACCTTGAGAGATCTTCGCGAAGTCGTCGTCGTACGCGTGCAGTGCGCCGTACAGCTCCACGTCGCCGATCAGCAGGACCTTCACGGAGACAGTCACCGGCTCGGGCTTCAAGGCGGCCGGACCGAGCGCGAACGGCAGATCGAACGTGGGATCTCCAGGCGTCCTGCGCGGAGCGTTCGTGCTTCATCGTGTTCCACACGAGGGCGGCTCGAGAAGAGATCCGAGCCGTTCAGGCACCAGGTAGCCGCTGTTCGCGCGGTGCAGGCTTCCGGCCTTGATCCTCGTGTGATCGATGGCCCGCTCGCCTCTCGCTGCCCAGGTGCGCTCGATCGGCCGAAGAGCTGCGCCAGGCTCGGCGTGTTCTCCACGATCGCCGGGCGCCCCTTCGTCTCCGCGTTGTCGACGATCAGGTTCACGTGGCGTAGATCGCCATCGGGTCGGCGCCGCCGTCCCCGTCGGCCCCGCCCACCCTCGCGCGTGAATTCCACGAGATGGCCCAGGGCGTGCTCCTCCACGCGCGTCCAGCCACTGATGACCTCGCGCTGCTCCTTCATCGGATCGCGCACCACCGTGACGGACCGGCTCACGATGGGCCGCGCGCGAGGCGACGTCGTGCGCGGAGATGCGCGAGCGCAACTCCGTTTCGATCTGAACGGCGCGTCGCGCACGACCTCCCGCAGTCTTCGATGGTCGTGGTGCTTGCGGCGAATCTCGTCCAGGCGCTTCGCGTCGAACTTCTCTTCCACCGCCTCCTCGAGGTCCGGCAGGAAGCGCGGCTCGCCGTCCACCAGCGGCACGATCTGGGGCTGGTCGCCGCGCCCACCTGGACCTGCACCAAGGCGAAGCCTTCCGCGGCGACCTTCTTCTCGAAGGCGCCGATGGATCTCGCGCTGCTTCTTCCGGTAGCGCTCCTGGGATCCGCTCGTGGCCCTTCCGGTACGGCTCATCCTGAAGACGCGCGGCAGGTCGCGGCGCACGTGGCGCACCACCCTCACGCATCTTTCCCACGACTGCGACCTTCTCCAGCCGGCACGGAAGAGCGCCTGCGGGCGGTCGCGAGTCCGCGAAGTTGTGGACGTAGCACAGGTCGGGCGGCAACGCTGCGGTGCGGTCCAGCTGTTCGAGGACGCTCCGGATCGTGGTGTTGCGTCCCGTCCCCACGAAGCCGGTCAGGAAGACGTTGTAGCCGGGCGCCTCCATCTCGAGGCCCAGCGCGATGGCTTCCAGCGCCCGCGCCTGGCCGATGATCCTGGCGGTTCGGCTGCAGCCCGCGGTGGAGGAGGCGAACGGGAGGGACGCGGGTCGCAGGTCCAGCGGAGTCTTCGGGCGGAAGCGCTGTGGGCCTTTGGCCTTCACGAGGTCGGTTCGCGTTCCTGCGCCGACGTCGCCGCGACGCCCTCGTCCATGGTGCCTCCGCGGGACGGGGGTGGGCCAGGATGATACCGGAAGAGACGAAGCGGGAGGCGTTAGAATGCCGCCCCATGGCCTCCTCGAAACGTCGGCGCAAGGGCGCGCAGGGCGCGACGGCGACTCAGCCGCACGTCGTCGAAGTTTACCGCGACTCGATCGTGGCGTGGTATCGCGCGGCCGCACGCGACCTCCCGTGGCGGCGCGACCGGAGCCCTACCGGGTGTGGGTCTCCGAGGTCATGCTGCAGCAGACGCGTGTGGAAACGGTGACCCCGTACTCGAGCGCTTCCTTCGCCGCTTCCCCACGATCCGAGCGCTGGCCGCCGCTTCCGAGGAGTCCGTGCTCGAGGCGTGGAGCGGGCTCGGCTTACTACCGCCGCGCACGCATGCTCCGACGCCGGCGCGAAGCAGCTCGCGCGACGCACGGCGGTCGCTTCCCGGAGGATCCTCGCGAAGTGCGCGCGCTGCCCGGGATCGGCCGCTACACGGCCGGTGCGATCCTGTCGATCGCGCTGGGGCAGCGCGAGCCGATCGTCGACGGCAACGTGGCGCGCGTGCTCTGCCGTGTCTTCGGAGTCGGCGGCGACATCTCGAAGGCACCGACGTCGCGACGGCTGTGGGAGCTGGCCGCGGACGTCGTGGCGCGGGCGAGCCCGGCGAGGTGAACCAGGCCCAGATGGAGCTTCGGCGCGCTCGTGTGTCTGCCGCGCGAGCCGCGCTGCGCCGCCTGCCCCTGCGCGGCGTTCTGCGTCGCGAAGCGCGAGGACCGCGTGCGCGAGTTGCCGCGCTTGCCCGCGAAGCGCGCGACTGTCGACGTCGCGCGGGCCGCGTTGCTCGTGCGTCGCGATGGCCGCGTGCTCTTACGTCGGCGGCGCGAGAATGAGATCTCACCGGGGCTCTGGGACTTACCGGGCGCTTTCACCGGTGCGGACGGCGACCGGTCGTCGGGGCCCGAGGATGCCGCGGCCATGCTGCCGTTCGACGTGGAGGTCGGCGGGAAGCTCGGTGCGATCCGCCACGGCGTCACGTATCGCCGCATCGTGCTCGACGTGTTCGACGCGCGGCCGGCGAAGCGTCGAGCGGGTGCGGCGAATGGTCGCGCGATCCGCGGCGCCGACGGCGCAGAGCTCGCCTGGCACTGACGTCGACGAGGTGGACGCTCGCGCGCTGTCATCGCCGGCGCGTCGTGCGCTGCGGCTGTTCGCGTAGACGCGGGCGGGGCCGCTCGGGCTCTCTTGACAGCGCGTCAGCCGCTCCGTACCTTCGCCCATCATTTGCGCAAGCGACGCAATCCCATAGACTTCGCGACTTCTCCTCGCCGATCGGAGCCGTCATGTCCACGAGCACCGCGACCGCCGCCGCTGCCGGGCCCAGCTTCCGCCTCACGAAAGAACAGGAGGAGATCCGGAAGCTTGCCCGCGACTTCGCGGACAAGGAGATCACGCCCACCGTGGCCGAGCATTACGACCGCGACGGCAGGTTCCTGCGGAGATCGCGAAGAAGGCGTGGGAGCTGGGTCTCATGAACTGCATCGTGCCCGAGGAGTACGGCGGTCTCAGGGCTCACTTGCTTCGACGAGTGCCTTATTGCGGAGAGAGCCGCACACGGCTGCATGGGCATCTCGCTCCTCGATCATGGCGAACAACCTGGGCATCGTCCCGGTGAAGCTCGCCGGCACCGAGGAGCAGAAGAAGAAGTACCTCGGCGGAATGACCGAGCGATGCACATGCATTGCGCGTACGGCCCGTCGGAGCCCGAGGTCGGCAGCGACCCCGGCTCGCTCAAGACCAGCGCGGTGCGCAAGGCCGACAAGTACATCCTCAACGGCGTCAAGCGATGGATCACGGGCGCGGGCGTCTCCGACTGGTTCGTGGTATTCGCCTCCACGGAGCCCTCGAAGGCGCACTAAGGGACTCAGCGCGTTCGTCGTGGAGAAGGGCTTCCCCGGCGTGTCGCTCGGCAAGAAGGAAGACATGATGGGGCAGCGCGCGTCCTACACCTGCGACATCAACATGGACGAGGCGGAGATCCCGGTCGCGAATCGTCTCGGCGAGGAGGGCACGGGCTTCTATCTCGCGATGCGGACGTTCCAGCATACGCGTCCCGCGATCGCGGCAGGAGCGGTGGGCGTGTCTCAGTGCGCGCTCGACCACAGCCTGCGCTACTCGCTCGAGCGCAAGACATTCGGAACGTTCATCGGCATCACCAGGGCGTGCAGTTCCTGCTCGCCGACATGCAGCGCGACGTCACCGCCGGCCGACTGCTCACCTGGTACTGCGCGTGGCTCATGAGATCAGGGCATGGACAACAACATGGAAGTCGCGGTGGCGAAGCTCTTCACGGCGGACAACGCGATGCGCATCACCACGGACGCCGTGCAGATCTTCGGCGGCTACGGCTACTCCAAGGAGTATCCCGTGGAGAAGCTCATGCGCGACGTCAAGGTCTGCCAGATCTACGAAGGGACGAGTCAGGTCCAGCGCATCGTCATCGGCCGGAAGATCCTGCGCGAGATGGCGAAGAAGATCGGCGTGGACCCGAAGGAGATCCGGTAGCTCTTGGCGGGACTCGGGGGCGGGCAGCGCACGTCGCCACGGCGGAGCGATCCGGGCGACACGGCCGGCGTCTTCGAGCGCGTCTGGGGGATCGCACGGCAGATCCCTCGCGGAAGGGTCGCCACCTACGGACAAATAGCGCGGATCGTGGGCACCACCCCGCGCGCCGTGGGCTTCGCGATGGCGGCGTGCCCCGCGGAGGCGGCGCGTGCCTTGGCAGCGGGTCGTGAACGCACGCGGGAAGTGAGCGAGCGCGGCGGCGGCGAAGAGCGCCAGCGCGCGTTGTTGCGGGCCGAGGAGTGCGCTTCCGATCGATCGAGTCGCATCGATCTCGACCGGTGGGGTTGGTTGCCCGCCGAGAACCGGGAGGAGTCATGGGCAAGAAGTCGAACAGCGGCAAGGCCAAAAAGCGGAAGTCGAAGAGTCCTGCGACGTCGGGCGGCGACAAGAAGGAGCGCTCGCGACAGAGAGCTCGACAAGAAAGTCTACGAAGAGGAGCTCGAGAACCTCCAAGTCGAGCCTCGTGAAGCTGTCCGAGTGGGATCAAGCACGAGGGGCTGAAGGTCTGCGTGCTCTTCGAAGGGCGCGATGCGGCCGGCAAGGGTGGCGTGATCAAGCGCATCGTGGATCGGCTCAACCCGCGCATCGCCAACATCGTGGCGCTGGGGACCCTACCGAGCGCGAGAAGACGCAGTGGTACTTCCAGCGCTACGTCCGCGCACCTGCCGTCCGGGGCGAGATGGTGCCTGTTCGATCGCAGCTGGTACAACCGCGCGGGCGTGGAGCGCGTGATGGGCTTCTGCACGAAGGACGAGTACCAGGAGTTCCTGCGCTCCTGCCCCGAGTTCGAGCGGATGCTCCGACGCTCGGGGATCCTGCTGATCAAGTATTGGTTCTCGGTCAGCGACGAAGAGCAGGAGAGGCGATTCCAAGACCGCATCGACGGACCCGCGCAAGCGCTGGAAGCTGAGCCCCATGGACATCGAGGCGCGCAAGCGCTGGGTGGAGTACTCGAAGGCGAAGGACGACATGTTCGCGATCACGGACACGAAGCAGTCGCCGTGGTGGGTCGTACCATCGGACGACCAGCAGCGGTCGCGCCTCAACTGCATCCATCACCTGCTCAGCATGATTCCGTACAAGGACCTCACCCCGAAGCCCATCAAGCTTCGGCGCCGGCCGACGCGGCCGGTACCAGCGACCGCCGAAGCGCCACCAGAATTTCGTTCCTGAAGTCTACTGACCTGTCGTAGGGGCCGTGCGCCGCAGGTACCACGCGTGCGGACTGCTGTTTTTCGCTCCGTGGGCGCGTGGGGAGGCCGAGCGGAAATGCACGGGGCGGGCCCGACCTTGGGCGAGGCGGCGGCGCTGCTCACGGCCGTGGCGTGGGCCGTGGCCGTCATCCTGTTTCGACGCAGCGGCGAGCGGGTGCATCCGCTCGGGCTGAACTTCTTCAAGAGCACTCTGGCCGCCGTCTTGTTCGTCCCGACGATCTACTTCGCGGGTGGCACGTTGCTCTCCGCCGCTCCGCGTCGCGACTATCTCGTCCTCTTTGGCGAGCGGGGCGCTGGGGATCGGGGTGGGCGACACCTTCTTCTTTTTCTCGCTGAACTCCTTGGGCGCAGGGCGCATCGCGATCGTCGAGTGCCTGTACAGCCCGTTCGTCATCGGGCTCGCCGCGCTGTGGCTCGGGGAGCGGCTCTCGGCCTGCAGGCTGATCGGAGCGAGCTCTAGTCCTCTCGGCCGTCTTCGCCGTGGCGCGGAGGGGAGACGGGCGCCCGACGAGCGGCGCTCCATCCTGCGCGGCGTTCTCTTCGGCGCGCTCGGGCTCGCGGCCATGGCGGTGGGCATCGTCACTGGTGAAACCGCTGCTCGAGCGATCGCCGATCCTGTGGGTGACGGAGATCCGCCTGTTCGGCGGCATCGCGGCGCTGGCGATCATGCTCGGCGCTGCATCCGGCGCGCCGGGCCATCTTGGGCCTCGATCCACTCTCCCCAGCGCTGGGGCTATACGCTGTCCGGGTCGCTCGTCGGATCGTACCTGTCGATGTTCCTCTGGCTGTCGGGAATGAAGCTCGCGCCGGCTTCCGTGGCGGCGGTGCTCAACCAGACGAGCAACATCTTCATTCTCGTCTTCGCGGCGCTCTTCCTGCGCGAGCGGATCACGCGAACGCGGCTCGTGGGCATCGCGCTCGGATTCGCGGGTGCGCTCCTGGTGATGCTCGGCTGAGCGGCTCTGCTCAGTAGATCTCGCGCGAGAGCAATGTGCGGTATTCGCGCGTGAGCGGCGCGGAGTCGCCGAGAATGCCGAAGATCGCCACCATCGCCTTGCGGCCGCCGTCGTCCTCGAGCTTTCGATCCCGCCGCACCACTTCCAGGAACTCCGCGAGCGCGTTCTCGAAATCTCCGGCGACCGCGAGCGCGCAGCCGTAGTCGAGGCGGCTGACGGCGCGGTCCGGGTCCTCCGCCGCGCGGGCGCGGATGGCTTCGATCCCGCCGCGCTCCGCCACGCGACGTCCCCACTCCACGAGCAGGCGGAGGCTCTGCGCCTCCGCCGCGACCTCGGAGGCTTCCGAGATGCGCGCGAGCTCCTCCTCCGCCTCGCCGGTCCGTCCGCTCGCGAGCAGAGCGCGAGCGCGCTGCACCCGGGCCCGATCATGGGACGGGTCCAGCCGCAGTGCCTCGTCCCAGAGCGCGAGCGCTTCGTCTACCTCGCCCCGCTTCGCCGCGTCGAGCGCCGCGCCGCGAGGCGATCAGCCTCCGACGGGACGACGCTCCGCAGGAAGGACTGCACGGCCTCGCGCGGCAGGGCGCCGGTGAACTGCGCGGCGGGGCGCCCGTCCACGAAGGCAATCACTTGGGGATGCCGCGCACGTTGAACGCGCGCGAGAGGTTGGGATTCTCGTCGGAGTTCACCTTCGCGAGAATCCAGCTGCCGCGCCCTTCTGCGGCCAGCTCCTCGAGCAGCGGGCTCAGCGCGAGGCACGGCCCGCACCACGGCGCCCAGAAGTCGACGACGACTGGGACCGCGCGTGATTTCTCCCAGCACCTTCTCTTCGAAGTCGGACTCGTCGACGTTCGTCACGTGCGGGCTCGTCACTCGTGCGTCCCTCTCAATCGAGTCCACCGCCGGGCGGTCCGCCATTGCCGCCGCGCTCGCGCTCGTAGAGCAGGACCATGTCGCGCCCGGCGCGCCGGCTGTCCTCGAGCCGGAAGCGGGAAGCACCGGGCGCGAAGCCCTGCACCGTCGAACGGGCCCGCGCGCCCGCGGCGCCGATCACGAACGAAGAAATCGTGAGCGACACGGCCGTCCACTCAGGTCCTGCTCGAGGAAGAACGCGTTCGTGCGCCGCCGCCCAGACACGACGACACGCCCGCCGCCAGCCAGGCTCGCGGCCTGCTCGACGATCGGTCGCAGCGCGAGTCCCGCCCGAAAGGTAGGAGCGTGGCCTTTGCCCTCGAACGCCCGCACCGCGCTCCGCAATCGCGTCCGCTCGCGCGGCGACGAAGAAGGCGCGCGTCGCTTCTCCGCGCCGCGCGACAATCCGGCGAGATGGTGAGACCCGGCGAGATCACGAGGCGCGAGGGCTGCGGCGAGCGTCCTCTGCGACGCGTCGCTGCGACCATTCCTGCGGCACGGTGACGGAAGGGTTCTCCGCGCGGATCGTTCCCGCCCCCACGACGAGGAGGTCCGCCGCCGCCATCCGGTCCAGGAGCCAGGCGTGGTCCTCCGGTCGGACCAGCGCCACGGCTTCCGGTCCGGCGTGGAGATCCGCCCGTCCATCGACATCGCAACGACGACCTCGACCGTGACGCTCACGGCGAGGGCGGCTTCGGATGGGGCGCCATGAATACGAGGCAGACCAGTCGCTCCGGTCCCTCGTTCGTGACCCCGTGGCGCTCCGGAGCGGGCCAGGACCGCGTGTCCGGCGGCGAGCGTCTGTTGCTCCGTCCCGACGAGGAATGTTCCGGCGCCCTCGAGGACGACGTAGACCTTGTCGGAGCCCATCGTGCGCATGGGGAGCCTGCGACTGACCCGGCTCCAGGCAGTAGAGGTCGCAGAAGAAGTTCCGCGTCTCGAACGCGTTGCTCTTGCGCATCTTGGTCGGATCGAAGGCGCGCAAGCGCGAAAGCTCCACGACCTGCACGACCGCCTCCCCGTGCGAGCGCATTCCGGAGCGGGCGCTCCGGGCGGGCGCAGTCTAGGAACAGGCCGGAGGCCGGTCAAGGCGCGCGACTTGCTGGGAGCAGTCGACACGCGGCTATATTCAGAGGCCGATGTCTCCTCGACGAATCAAAGTGGTGCTGCACGCCCGCGCGGGAGAGCCTCGCGGGATGAGCGAGGCGTCCGTCGACGTCTCGGACGCGGCGAGCGCAGGCAGCGGTGAAGCGCGAGCTCGCCCGGGCGCTTCCGTCGCTCGCCGCGCTCATGGCAAGTTGCGCGCTCGCGACCGATGCGGAGTTCCTCGCAGACGCGGCGCCGCTCGGGGACGCGGCGCGCCTGCACCTGATTCCCGTGAGCGGAGGCTGACCGTGACCGCGGATCGCATGCTCGTCCGCGTCGACGCGGGGCCGCTCTCGGCGAGCGAGTTGGAGTCCTTCGTGACGACGCCCGCTTCCGGCGGGATCGTCGTGTTCTCCGGCGTGGTGCGCGATCATCATGAGGGTCGCGCCGTGCTGCGCATCGAGTACGAGGCCGTGCAGCCGCTTGCGACGGCGAAGCTCGCGGAGATCGCGGCGGAGGTCCTGGCGGATCCCGCGATTCACCGCGTGGCGGCCGTCCATCGCGTGGGCTCCTCGAGATCGGCGAGGCGAGCGTGATCGTCGCGGCGTCGGCGTCGCACCGCGACGAGGCGTTCCGCGCCGCACGCCGTCTCATCGATCGGATCAAGCAGGCCCTGCCGGTCTGGAAGCGCGAGCACTTCGCGGACGGAACGTCGGCGTGGGCGGAAGGCTTCACCGTTCCGGACTCCGACCGCTCGCCGGGCGCTGCACGGGAGGTGGTGCGCTGATGCTCGTCGATTCCTTCGGGCGCGAGATCGTGAACCTGCGGATCTCCGTTACCGACCGGTGCACCTGCGATGCTCCTACCGCCTTCCGCAGGAGGAGATCGAGTGGCTGCCGCGTGGAAGAGATCCTCACGTTCGAGGAGATCGAGCGGTTCGTGTGCGTCGTGGCGGCGCTCGGCATCCGGAAGCTCCGCCTCACGGGCGGCGAGCCGCTGCTGCGGCGCGACCTGCCGGAGCTCGTGCGTCGTCTGGTGGCGGTGCCCGGCATCGTCGACGTGGGCATGACCACGAACGGAACGGCACTCGGGCGTCTCGCGGCGCCGCTGCGCGCGGCCGGGCTCAGCCGCCTCAACGTCAGCCTCGACACGCTGGACCGGGAGCTGTTCAAGAAGATGACGCGTCGCGACTCCCTCGACGCGGTGCTGGAGGGTCTGGAGGCCGCGGCTGCTGCCGGCTTCGCGCCGATCAAGGTCAACGCCGTCGATCGAGCGCGACAAGAACGTCGGCGAGATCGTGCCGCTCGCCAAGATGGCCCGCGCGCACGGCCTCGTGCTGCGCTTCATCGAGTACATGCCGATCGGCGCGGGGAGAGACTGGGCCGCGCCGCGCGTCGTGCCCAACGCGGAGGTCCTGGAGATTCTCGGCACGATCTCGCCGCTCGAGCCGGTCGGCACTCCGGACGGGACCGGCTCCGGCGCGGAGCTGGCGCTGGCTCGACGGCAAGGGCGAGATCGGGCTCATCGGCAGCGTCACGGAGCCGTTTTGCGACCGCTGCAACCGCATCCGCATCACGGCGGAGGGCAAGCTACGCACGTGCCTCTTCTCGGTCGTGGAGCACGACGTCCGCGCGCTCCTGCGCGGCGGCGCCGACGACGCGGAGATCGCCGACCTCGTCGTGCGCGCGGTGGCGAAGAAGGAGCTCCGGCCACAAGATCGGCCGGCCCGACTTCGTGAAGCCGATCCGGACGATGTCGTCGATCGGAGGCTAGCGGGCTCCGCGGCGAAGCTCGGTTGGCCGACCGAGCAGCTGCTCGCAGGGGAGGGTCCGCGGTCGCGGACTCAGTACGTCCGGCGCCGGCGGTTGCGCACGTAATCCACGAACAGGAACCGACCCAGGTCGTCGAGCCCCGTGAAGTACGCCCGGCCGTGATTCACCTCGGTCAGCCGTTCCACGAAGTTCACCAGGTGCCAGTCGCTCGCCACCATGAACGTGGAGATCGTGATGCCGCGGCGGCGGCACACGGTCGCTTCGTCGAGCGTCTTGTTCACGATCTTCTCGTCGAGGCCGAACGAGTTCTTGTAGAGCCGGCCTTCCTCGTGGATCGCGGAGGGCTTTCCGTCGGTGACCAGGAACACCTGCTTGTTCGATGCTTGCGCGTGGCGAGGATCCTGCTGCGCGAGACGGAGCGCGGCTTTCGTGTTCGTGTGGTACGGCCCCACCTGGACGTACGGGATGCGGTCGGCTCGGAATGGACACGGCGTCGTCGCCGAACACGGCCACGTCGAGCGTGTCCTTCGGGTAACGCGTGCGCACGAGCTCCAAGAGCGCGAGCGCCACGTCCTTCGCGGGCGTGATGCGATCCTCCCGTAGAGGATCATGCTGTGACTGATGTCGAGGAGGAGCACGGTGGCGCAGCCGGTGAGCTGCTCCTTCTCGTGCACGCGGACGTCCTCCCCGGCGAGACCGAACTCGTCGAGGCCGGTGCGGCGGAGCGCGTTCCCCAAGGTCGGGTTCACCGCGATGTCGAACGGCGCGTCGCCGAAGCGCCACCTCGCGGACCTGGCAGGTTCTCTCCGCCGGCACCGCGGCGGGGAGCGGTGATCGCCCGGACGCCCCGCGCGCATGTGCGAAAAGATGCGGTCCGGAGGCGTCCTTGCGGATCGCGCGCTCTCCCTTGGGAGTCACCGTGAGCCGGCCGGACTCGTTCTCGGCGATCTGCCCGTCCTGGAGCAAGCGATCCCGGAAGTCGCGCGCGGTGGTCTTCTCGTCGAAGAACCCGTAGCGACCGTTGGCGCGCTCCATGCGGCGCAGCGCCTCGTCGACGTCGCCGTCCGCTCCGAGCAGGAACCAGCGGAAGATCTTCTCGAGCCCCGTCAATTTGGTGAGCTCGCGCGTCATCCACTCGTCCCACTCGCGGTAGCGGACCTTCACGTCCGCCTCCGGCCGCGAGCGGCACCGATCATTCGATCTCCTCCATCTGCCGGAACATCGCGCCGATCATGTCGCGGTAGCCCACGCCGGCGTCGGCGTCTTCCTTCGCGAGCATCGAGCACTGGTGCAGCCCGTCCAGGACGAGCTCCATCGCCCCGGCCAGCTCGCCGTCGTTGTCGGGTTTGGCGTGGCGCCGAGTGCAATCTTCCAGCCCGTCGACCGAGCGCAGCGCGGCGACGTGCTCCGCGAACGCCGTGTCGTCGGAGAGCTCCAGCGTGTGACCCGCGGAGAACCAATGCACGATCGGCTCGTACACGCTCGCGGGGTTGCTCGTTCCCGGCGCGGCGGCGCCCTCTTCGGCGTCGAAGCCGCGCTTGCGCTTCGACTTCGCGTGCACCGGCGGGAACTTGCGCAGGAATACCTCGCGAACCGCCTTGCCCAGCACATGCCGCGCCACGGCTTCGGCGCCCTGCTCTTCGCCCTCGTGCACCAGCTCCACCTTCCCGGTCACGGCGGAGAGCGCCGTGCGCAGGTCGACGATGCGCGGCCACACGCGGCGCTCGCCGGTCACGAGCGCTCGCCGCTCCAGGTTCGAGACGAGGTTCTCGAGGAACGTGATCGTGAGACGCACGCTCACGCCGGAGCTCTGGTCCACGAACTCCGAGGAGCGCGCCTGGATCGCGGTCTCTTCGATGATCTCGCGGAAGAGATCCGGCACCACGACCTCCACGCCGGAGTCCCGCTTCGCCCAGGCCTCCTGGCGTCGTGATGGCGACGGCCTCTTCGATCGTGCGCGGGTAGTGCGTGAGGATCTGTGAGCCGATGCGGTCCTTCAGCGGCGTGATGATGTTGCCGCGGTTCGTGTAGTCCTCGGGGTTCGCGGAGTAGACCATGAGGATGTCCAGCGGCAGCCGCACGGGAAGCCGCGGATCTGGATATCCTTCTCCTGCATGAGATTCAGGAGGCCCACCTGAATGCGCGGCTGCAGGTCGGGCAATTCGTTGATCGCGAAGATGCCGCGGTTCATGCGCGGGATGATCCCGAAGTGGATGATCTCCGGATCCGCGTAGGTGCGACGCTCCGTCGCGGCCTTGATGGGGTCGATGTCGCCGATCAGGTCCGCCATGGTGACGTCGGGAGTGGCGAGCTTCTCCTCGAAGCGGCGCTCGCGGCCCAGCCAGTCGATGGGCGCGTCGTCCCCGGCTTCCGCCAGCATTCTCTGCGCGCGCGCTGACCGGGCGAAGCGGGTCGTCGTTCATCTCGCTGCCGCGCACGACGGGTATCGCTTCGTCCAGGAGATCGGCGAGCGCGCGCAGGATTCGCGACTTCGGCCTGCCCGCGAAGTCCCAGGAGCAGCACGTCGTGGCGCGAGAGCAGCGCGTTCACGATGCGCGGCACGACAGTCTCCTCGTAGCCGAGGATTCCGGGAACAACTTGCGGCGCCTCGCGGAGCGCGGTGAGCAGGTTCTCGCGGATCTCGTCCTTGACGCTGCGTGGACGGTACCCGGTGGCCTTGAGCTGTCCGAGGGTCTCGGGACGACGCACGCTTGGCTCCTGGTGTGGGAACTTCCGGGGTGGAGACGGGTCAGAAGGATAACCCCCGGCGGGCACGGCGGAAAGCCGCGCTTTTGACGGATGCTCCGGGGCGCTTAACGTTCTACTTTGCTCGCCCGATCGGAGACTCCTCTTTGAAGAATTCCGCCCGCCGCGCGAGCGCATGCTCCGCTCGCGTCCGACGCGTCGCCGCCGCGGTCTTCGCCCTCGGCGCCTCTCGGCGTGGGCGTCGTCGGCGCGCGCCGTCCCCACGGGCAGCACGCTCCCGAGAGATCGAGCTCGGCCGGGACGCCGCCCACGACATCGCGAAGTCCGTCGAGTTCGTGGACGACGAGAAGGAGCTGGCCAAGCTCGGGGCGATGCTGAGTGAGATCGCGGCCGCGACCGGAGCGCCCTGACGTCGACTATCGGCCGCACATCATCGCCTCGCCGCTCGTCAACGCGTTCACGATCCCGGGCGGGTGGGTCTACGTGACCACCGGGCTCCTCGACGACGTCCAGTCGGACGACGAGCTCGCCGGCGTCCTCGGGCACGAGATCGCGCACAACGTCCACCAGACGCGATCAACACGATGCGCCACACGCCGAAGGGACTGGGTCTCCTTCAGCTCGCTGCCATCGCAGCCCTCATTCTGGGCAAGTCGCCGGAGGGCGCGATCCTCGCGAACACCGCGGCGAACACCATCACCGCCATGGTCCTGCAGGGGAACAGCCTTCAGGTCGAGTGCAATGCGGATTACGACGGAATCCGATACATCACCCAGACGCATTACAACCCGGTCGGCTTCCTCACGTTCATGGAGCGGCTCGCCGCCTCCTCCGGGAAGTTCATCGAACAAGACATGGGCATCTACCGCACTCCATCCTCTCACCCGAGACCGCGTGGAACGCGGCGCGGGCGCGCTTGATCGAGTTCGGTGTGCCGCTGAATCGACGGCTCGTCACGAGGGCGCCCCAGCCGGAGTCACGGCGCTTGCTCCGCGACGACGCGCCCGTCACGGAGATCGTCTACCGCAACGAGCGCCTGTTCCTCTCTTCGCCGGCCACGACTCCGCGCGCGGACGACGACGGCGCTGAGCGTCGTGAGCTGGGCTCTGGATCACGAGCTCGACGAGTCCGTGATCAAGGTCTCGCCGGCGGAGGGAGGGGTAGTCCTCACCCCGAACGGCGGGCCGTCCCTGTTCCTCTCGGCCGTCGACGGCGAGTTGAACGGCAAGGGCGGCGAAGTGGTGCTGGCCGGCGCACTCCGGCAGCGACTCGCGCAGCTGGTGACCGAGGAGCAAACGCGCGTCCGCGCGAACTCGCAGATGTACTGAGTCTCCCACTCCACGCTACCTTCCGAACTCCGACGCGGAGGCCGTCATGGACTTGGGGATCGCCGGCCGGCGTGCGCTCGTCACGGGCGCCAGCGCCGGGCTCGGTTGGGCCGCAGCCCGCGCCCTCGCCGAGGAGGGAGCGCGCGTCGCGATCTGCTCGCGGACGAGTCGCGTCTCGCCGCTGCCGCGCTTCGGCTGCGCGAGGCGACCGGGGTGGACGTCGAGACGGTCGTGGCGACGTGGCGCGCCGGGAGGGTGTCGAGCGCGTGGTCACCGAGGCGGCCCGACGCCTCGGCGGGCTCGAGATCCTTGGTGACCAACGCGGGCGGCCCGCCCGCGGGTGAGCTCGCCGACTTCGGGGAAGACGACTTCAGCGCTGCGATCGAGCTCACGCTGCGCCCGCGGAGCGGCTGATTCGCGCCGCCCTCCCGCACCTCGTGGGCGCGGGATGGGGCCGAGTGGTCTGCATCACGTCGATCGCGGCGCGCGAGCCTCGGGAGAATCTCCTGCTCTCGAACACGCTGCGTCCCGCGGTGCACGGGCTCGCGAAGAGCTTGGCTCGCACCTACGCGTCGGCCGGCCTCACGGTCAACTCGCATCTGTCCCGGGCTCACGGACACCGAGCGGTTGGGTGACCTGGCCAGCGATCTGGCGCGCCGCCAGGGCGTGGAGCCCGAGACCATCCGAGCGCGCTGGCGGGCGAGCATCCCGCGCGGCCAGCTCGGCCGCCCCGAGGAAGTGGCCGCGGCGATCGCTTTTCTCTGCTCGGAGCGCGCGTCCTTCGTGAACGGCGTCTCCTTGCTCGTGGACGGCGGCGAATCGCGCGCGCTCCTGTGATTTCCTCGTAAAACCGTAAAAGGTGGCTTTTAGACCGGTCCTGGCCCTCGCGGAGGCGTCTCTCGGTCCTACGATCAACGCGCGTGGTCGATCACCCTCCTCTCCGGGAGGTCGGACGTGCGACGAGTCTCTGTTCGTGACCTGATTCTGGCGCTCGCGGTCCTCGGGGATGCACGCGGTCCTCGTGACCCTGCCCACGCGACTCGTGCGACTCGAGCCTTCGCCCGGAGTGCCCCGCTGACGGCACCGACTGCGCCACTCTCCTCCGCGCCCAGCGGATCCCCAACGCCGGCGGCCTGCCCGCTGGAGCGGCGGCCCAGCCGCCCCAGCGTCGCCCGTTCGACGCTGAGTCTCTGACGTCTCTGACGCGGAACTCCATTGTCGCTGAGTCAGTGCCGCGAGGCGGCCCTGAACTCCTTCGAGTGCTCGTCCCTTGGGTTGAAGAACAGGCCGCGACGCTGCTAATATCGGCAACGTCACGCCTTCCCCCAGGTCCCCAACTCAGGGTGCGACGATGATCCGCTTCCCGGTATCGCTGCTGCGCCACGCTCACCGCTCGCCCTGACCTCGCCGGCGGGTCCCCGGCGTCGGCTTCCCGTCGCGACGATCAGCCCAGTGCCCCCAGTGCGGCCGCCTCGCGGCGCCCGCGCCGGAGGCTCCGCGCTTGATCGAGCGGCGGCGCTACACCGTGGCCGCTCCTGTCAAGGAGCTGGCTTCGCAGATCGTGCTCGAACGGCATCGAATTCGACACGCGCGCGGGCGAGCCCCCGATTCCGGCCGCGCCCGCTCCTCGGCCCCGGCACCCGGCGAGCGCATGTCGCTCCTGGTGCAGGTCGAGGCACCGATCCAGAGCGCGTGGGCGGGTGAGCTGCAGCGCGCAGGCGCGCAGGTCGTCTGCTACGTGCCCAACTACGCATTCCCCGTGCGCATCGACGCGGAGCGGCGCGGCGCGCCTCGACGCGCTGCCCTTCGTCCGCTGGACGGGGCTCTATCACACCGCGTACCGGATCTCCGGCCAGAGCGAGATGCGGTTGCGCTCGGGACGCGGGCGCCATCAGGTCCTGCTCTTCGGCGACGGTGACCTCGCCGACGTCTCCGCGCGCGTCACGGCCTTGGCGGTGGTCGTGGAGGACACGTCGAGCCGCGTCAATCGCATCCTGCGCATCGAGCTGGACCGCGCGAACGTCGAGGCCTTGGCGAGCCATCCTGACGTGCAGTGGATCGAGCCGCGCGAAGAATTCCACGTCATGAACGACCAGGCGCAGTGGGTCGATCAGACGGGCGTCTCGGGGGGAACCGCAAAGATCTGGGGACCAGGGCCTCACCGGTGCTGGGACAAGTGATGCTGGGCGATAGCGGCATCCGCACGGCCCATAACCAGTTCCGCTGATCCGCTCGTGCCCATCACGACGTTCGGCGATTACCCCACGCACTGCAAGATCATCGCCTACCAGCGCGCCGCCGACACGACGACGATCCTGTTCGGCGACACCGTGGGGGCGAGCTACCACGGACGCATTTCACGTCACGTTCGCGGGCAACGACGCTCCCGTGGGCGGCAGACTTGCGCGACGGCTGGCGAAGGACGTGCCGTGAAGATCTACTTCCTGACGCCGGCGCCAGCGCGAACACGATCATCACGCCGGCGACCTGAACGACCACCAGCCCGCGTACACCGGCAACACGGGCGGCGCGCGTCAGCTCGAACAGCTGGGGTAGCGACACCGGCGGCGCGTACACGATCACGCGCATGTCGACCGACCAGTTCGTGTACGCGCAATCTGACTTCCTCGTCTCGTTCTCGAACGGCAATGCCGGCTCACCCAACACGGTCGGTGCCTCGCCCAAGCCGCCGCGAAGAACATCCTCTCCGCCGGCGGAACGCAGAACGGCCTCAGCGAGAACCTCATCTACAGCGGAACGAGCCGCGGCCCGACCCACGACAGCCGCCTGCCGACCGTGTGCTCCCCCCGGCCAGAACGTGTTCTCGCGAACGGCGCGGGCAACACGGGATACGTGGCGCTGACCGGCACGTCGATGGCGTCCCCTGAACCTCGCGGGCTCCGCGACCCTGGTTCGGCAGTACTTCACGGATTTGTTGCAAATTGACGGTGCGGCGGGTCCGGCGAACTCCTTCACGCCGTCGGCCGCGCTCCTGCGCGCGATGATCGTGGAACTCCGGCACGGACGACTTTGCGGCGTACACCATGCCCGACAACATCGGCTGGGGGGCCGAATCCTGCTCGACGACGCTCTTCTTCCCGGCGATACGACGCCAGGCTCGACGAGAGCGACGGCGTCACCACCGGTGAGGTGCGCGAGTACGAAGTGCAGTGCACCGACGCGCGTCGCAGCCGCTCGAGATCTCGCTCGTCTGACGGACGCGCGTCCACGCCGAGCGCCTCGATCGACCTCGTGAACGCGACATCGACCTCATCGTGAGGAAGGCGCGAACACGTACTCGGCAACGCGTGGTCGGGCGGCCAGTCGGTGACAGGCGGCTCGGGCGACAACCGCAACGTCGAGGAAAACTTCCGGCGCGTCACGCCCGTCGTCGGCACGTACGTGATCAGCGTGGAGGGCGCGAACGCCGTTCGGCCCGCAGCCCTACGCAATCGTCGTGACCGCGGCCGGCGGCAGCTCGGGCGTCGTATTCCTGACAAGGGCAGTTACGGGCCCACTGCCACAGTCGGCGTGCACGTCGAGGATGCGGATGGCGGCGGTTCGGTGTCGGTGACGCTGACGTCGCCCTCGGAGCCGGGCGGAGAGACGGTGTCGTTCGCCGGCGCGAACGGCATCTACGACGGATCGATCCAGCTCACGCTGGCGTCGGCGAACGGCAGTGACGGCAAGCCGTCGGTATCGCAAGGCGACGCGATCACGGTCACGTACACGGATCGAGTCCCGCCCACGTGGCCACGGCGATTTGGCGTCGGTGGACGTCGACGACCCGACCATCACGAACGTCACGGTGGTTCCGCCGACATCACGGCGATCGTCAGCTGACGACGAACACGCTCGCGAGCTCGCGCGTGGAGTAATGCGCACCACGACGGGTCTGGGGACGCTTTCCACGCTCGATCCGGCGCTCGTCTCGTCACACTCGCACCAGCTCGCCGGTCTCGTGCCCATGACCACGTATACTACTTCGACGTGCTTCAGCACGGACCACGAAGGCAACCTGGTCCGCGACAACTTCGGCGGGATGCACTATCGCTTCTCACGACGGTCAGCGTGCGGACGTGCTCCTCGCTGTGTTCGGCGATGACACCACCGACAAGATCTACCGCTACGACGACGCGCTGAAGTCGACGGGCTGGAGCTACAACACGTGGCACCGGCCGCTCGCGGACAATCCGCCGCTCGAGACTGAATACGGGTCTGCGCCTGTTCAAGGCCGTGTGGTGGCAGGTGGGCTGGGAGCAGTACTCGCCGTTCTTCACCGCACAGCGCGACTCGGTGGCCGCGCGCTCCACGACGGCGGCGGGCGCACGCGTTCGTCTCGCACGACGTGGCCTGGGCGTTCACGGATCCCACGTCCGGCTACCAGGACGCGTCCAGGACGACCTGCCCAACAACACGATGCACTCGCTCTGGCAGGCCGACTTCTCGAGCTGGGCTACGATCACCCGTATCGCGGCGATCCGATCAGCGGAGCGTACACGGCGGCGTGCCCACACGCGTTCCGCTCCGGTGGCGCATGACGAGGTCAGACAAGATCGACGGAGCGGGCACCGCGTCGTACGTCTGGCGTGACACCGACGCTACCTCCGGACGACATCGGCGTGCGTTGGGAGAGCAGCGCAAACCCTGGATCGCCTGGCGTGGGCGTGTGGGGCGGGCAGAAGACTGCACTGTGGCCATGTTCCTGAGTGGATCCAGTTCAACGCGGCTGCCGAGAACGACGCCACGCGCGCGGCCATCCTGACAAGACGATTCAGTACCTCATCGGTGGCGATCACCTGACGTCGCCATCGTCGGACCTGAATGGCGGTGAGAACTTCACCACCAGCCCCGTCTCGGTCTCCTGACGACGACGACGGATGGCGAACGGTCGGACGGTCGTCGACCCGTTTGGAGTACTCCGACGACGGCGGCAGCTCTCGACTCTGATCACCGCGTCGCCGGGCGCTTCGCCGTATTCTGGGAACGGTCTGGCGCTGCCCAGCGCCTCGAGCTACGCCGGGTGCGCGCCATCGCCACGGACAACGGCCTGCCGGCGCTCACGGGCACCGACGCTTCGAACGCGAATCTTTCACCCATCAACATTCCTGGGAACGAGACCCGCGGACCCGTCGTGATCGCGGGGTCGCCATGCGTCGCCGCCGACTCCCCCATCACGATCCTCTGAACTCCGGTTACGCTCGTCGCCCTCGATCACGGACGCTTTACCGGCGGTAGCAACGTGACCAGGCCGAGTGGAGCGTCGGCGTCGTTCGGCGGCGCCCGGAGCGGGCACTGCGATGACCGGTCCTTCGGCACGGTGCAGGTTCTGGTGAGCGCGGCCTGCCCACGCCGTCCTGCTGCCGGGCGCCATGATCAGCTCTGATCTGCGGGCGCGATGCCGCGGGGAACTGGGGTCCGGCCGTCGCTCGCGGTTCAGGTGAACGGCGGCGTCGGGCGAGCTGGATCGCCGCCGTCGCGTTCTCGCTGGGGCAGAAACTTTGAACCTGTTTCGAGCGCGGCATCGCCTGATCCGCCTGCGCCCTCCGCGGCGGAGGACGTGAACCTGAAGGTGTTCAACGTGCAGGGCCGCCTCGTGCGGACGTTGCTCGAAGGGCACCGCGCCGCGGACGTCACGCCGAATTGGGACGGCCGGGACGAGGGCGGCACCGCCGTGTCGTCGGGCGTGTACTTCCCTACCGTCTCGTGGCCGTGGGAGCCGAGGAGCGGAGGATGACTGGCCTGCGCTGACGTCCGCAGGCGGACGGACGAGGGTGAAGCCCACGTCCGAGAAGAGAGGTCCCAGAGGCGGCGCCGGGCGCATGAGCCGGCGCCGCAGCCTCGAAGCCGAGTGTATCGCGAACCTGCTGCGGATCGAGGGTGATCGCGCGCCGCCACGCCACCCGCGCCTCCTCCGCAGCACCGCGCCGCCACAGCAATACGCCGTGGTTGACGAGCAGTCTCGCGTCGCCTGTTCGCGCGGATCGCAGCGGTTGACCTTCTCCGCCTCCGTCGGATAGCCGCACTCGGCGAACAGACGTGCACGCGCCCGGCGAGGTTCGCAGTCGCGCTGTGGAAGTGGAACGCTTGCTGATCAGCAGTCTGCACGCGTGATTTCGCCGCGCGTGATCGCGCGCGATCCGCGTGAGGGCCGCCAGGACGCAGGCCGGGTCGCGCGAGCGTGCTTCCTCGAACGCGATCGCCGCCGCTGGTGCCCTCGCCAGGCCGGCGCTCGAGCTTCGATGCCCAACCCTCGTGCGCGAGGGGGGCCGAGGCCCGCGGGGCTCGATCGCCGCCGCCTCGGCGGAAGCGCAGAGCGGCGGACGAGTCCGCGACGGCCTGCGCCGCCCACGCCAGGCAGCGCGTTTCAGGCGGCGCTCACCTGGGCGGCGGCGGCGCGCGCCGGACCACACCGTCGGGGATCGAGTCGCGCCGCGGCGAAGGTCGATGGGCGCGTAGCCGCGAGAAAACCGGGGCTCGCGGAAGAGGGCACGCTCCCGGTCCGTGAGCGGCAGCCTTCCGCCCGACAGCACCACGGCGCGGCAACTGCGTCGGCAAAGTCCCGTCTTTGCGCAGAGGATGCCGCCTGCCTCCGGAGAGCGCGGCCAAGCGCACCCGTCCGATCCGCGGCGACCGTTCCGGGCTCCTGCCTGCCCAGAGGATGGCCCCGATCTGCGCGTCACGGACGGCTTCGCTTTCGCGCCATCGATCTCGGAGCCTCGGTCCGGCGCCGGAGGTGAGCAGGGCCACGAAGACGGGAGCAGCAAAGCGAGGACGAGTGGCGCCGACGCCCGTTTGGCGGGCGCGTGTTCCTGCAGTCGCGCGGATCACGAAGCGCGCTCGCGAGGTACGCCGAGCGAGAGCAGCCGTGGCGGCGAGGAAGGCACCCGGCCCCCGAAGAGGAGTGCCGCAAGCCTGCGGCCGCGCCCCACGGCAATGGGCACCGCGCGGGGACGCGAGATCGCCGGGTTGCGGCCAGCGCCAGCGGCAAGAGCAGAAGCCCTCCGCCCTGCCGATTCAACGCATCCAGGCTCTCGCGCAGCGCGCCCCGCCCGGGACTCGACTCCCCCGGAAGAGGCCCACGAGTACCTGGCTGCGTGCGCCCACCGGGAGGGAGGAGAGCGCCGCGACGACGATGACGGTGAGAACGGGCGAAGGGCGCGCACATCACGCCGCCCGCGTAATCCTGGAGCGACGCAGCCAGCTTGCCGCGCCCACGGCGTGTCGTTGCAACGCCGCATCCACGCGGGCTACAGCGCGCGCGGCTCGCGGGCTCGTCGCGAAGCGCTCGCACCGCGGCGATGAGCAGCAGGACCCCGCCGAGCGCCGCGTCGGGACGGTGGTTGAAAGACGATGGCGCGAGCCCGGGCGGCAACAGGAGCAGAGCCACACCGAGCACCGCGACCAGGCGATCTCCAAATCCGCGAGCGTTTTGGCGAGAGCGGCGGCTGCGCGCCGAGCCACAAGCATCCTGAGATCAGCAATACGTAACTGAACGAAGTACAT
>ERZ1370068.10630-contig-9312_pt1 | contig 28564 bp, 46 predicted proteins | sample MGYA00561227_ERZ1370068 | MGnify/ENA primary metagenome ERZ1370068 (study PRJEB38410, sample SAMEA6850437) | metagenome | study: Metagenomic assessment of the ecological functions of the soil: analysis of the soil microbiota associated with the...
TTACGTATTGCTGATCAGCACAAGTAATATCCGAAGCGGAAACCCCAATATAAATGCGATACCACCACGATGCCCATTATTAAGACTTTGCTAATAATCGAAAAACAAAGCCGCCAACTGACATGGTAGCAACAAACCGAGTAACTCCTTTTAGAACGGCTTCAAACATTGTTGCCTAAATTAATAATTTATTTCCGGTTGGCTAATGAAAAAGTAACGTAGACGTAGGCGATTTGACTGATAAGAAAAGGACTGTCAGGGGTTTTCCATTTTCTAAAACCTGTTCCAGTCTTCGAGCATCTTGCCTTTCATTACCCTCGGAAATTTATGCTGGCTGCCAAGTTTCTCCTTTTAGCTCCATAAACTTCATGAAATTTTTCTTCCGGCAATTGTTCAAGAAAAACTTCTTTTAATGCGCTGTCTCTTTCTGTAGCATATCATCATTCAGTTTCGCGCAGATGTCTGATCAATTCTACTTTTTAAAACTTCTGTATTACAGTTATCGTTGCTTGCGATATACCATTTGTGTGCAAAAAAGCTTTCATAAGGAAAGCCAACCACGGTGTATTCCGGGAATACTGATATTTAATTCTTCGCTCACCGAGTTCAATTGCCTTGTTCATATTCTCAACACTCAGGTGTTCGCCAGTAAGACTTAGAAAATGTTTTGTGCTGCCCGTGATTCGCCACTTCGCAAGTTCTGCGTCAACAAATTTGATTGTATCGCCGATCAAGTACCGCCATGCGCCGGAATTGAGTGCTCATCAATAAAGCATATTCTTTTCCTTCTTCCACTTCATGGATCATTTTTTGCCTCAGGTTTGCAATAATTTTTCCATCGCGGTCAAAATTCTTTATCATCAAATGGTACAAACTCAAAGAAGATATTATTATCATAGGATGAGCTTGCATTCCTTTTGCATGCTCTCTTGTTTTATACCCAATAAATCCTTCGCTGGATAAATAATTCTCAATATAAACGATCGGTTTTCCTAATAATTTTTCAAATCCTTTTTATACGGCTCAAATGCAACACCGCCATGAACGAAAGAACCCGAGGTTGGGCCATATCTCGTGAATGTTATTTAACTTGTAATGTTCTATCACCATTTCCATACACATCTGGCACCAGGCGGGTACACGCAACAATGTAACCGATGTCCCATTCACTGGCATGCTCAACTATTTCGTTTAGCTTTCTGTTCCAGTCTTTCATATGCAGCAATACGTCCGCCGGGTTTATAAAATGTCTGGAACCAGAATGGTCGCTTTTCTGGCAAGAATGCCACTAAGATCGCCGGCATACCAACCTGCTTTTCCTTTTTGAAGATCAGTTGCGCCACCGATCTATCAGGAAACCCTTTTGTCATTGCGTTATGCAAGGAAGGTTTCTCATAACTAAAAAGTGTGATCAGTTGCTTGAGATAGTTGATCGGTATTGCTTCGCAGCATTTCTTTTGTAACAGGAATGTATTTACTCGCAGCTTCTGATGTACCTGAGCTAAGTGCATAGTATTTTATCTTTCCTGGCCATGCAACATCAGGAACACCTTCCAATGTTTTCTTCCACCACTCGAATAAATTTTATTGTAATCATGTACAGGAACCAATTCCCTGGAAACTTTTTCCCGGATGTTTGCTTAAAAGAATATCATCAAAACGATATTGCTGGCCAAACTCCGTGAACCTTGCTTTTCGAAGTAGTTTTTTTAAACACCTGATCTGCTGTCGCCGCGGATCATTTTGTGGAATACGCAATGCTGCAGCAATCGCTTTAGGAATTTTATGTCTATAATGTTGGCCATTAGGTGTTACTAAGTTACGATTGTTCAAAGGATTGGAGGCGAATATACAATGATGCGGTGAATAGCAATTTGATATGTGTTTAACGGAAAGGCAATGCAAGTATCGCCAGCATTTTCCGAAAACTTATTCCGGTTTGCAAAAATAAAAGATATAATCCTGGTTTCTTGCTGTAATGCTTTTTACAAACAAATTCATGGCGCCATAAAGTCCTGGACATACTTTTTATTATATGTTGTGCTGCTTCCTTTTAAATGTAAAATACTGATCTTGCCGGAGGTAATAATTTTTATATCCCAATTGACTAATGCGCAAACTGAGATCAATATCCTCTCCGTACATGAAAAATGTTTCGTCAAAGCCATCTTACTTTTTCAAACACTGCTCTTTTATCATCATAAAGGCACCGGATAAAACATCAACGCGATTATTTTCATTTTCCGGTAGATGACCCTGGTAATATTTTGCAATAGTTTTTGAGCGGGAAAAATTGCTGTTAATCCAAACAGTTTATAAAAAGATGCGGAAGGAGATGGCAGGCCACGTTTTGATTCTTTTTAAAAATCTCCCTTTGTCATCCAACATTCGTACACCTATTGCGCCTAGCAAGTTCGCATGTGTTTCAAAAAAGAAATACACTCTATCAAACATGTTTCTGATAAACGGCATCGGGGTTAAGGGAAGAGAATATGATCCCCAGAAGAAATTTTAAACCCTGGTTGCATGCTTTAGCAAAACCAAGGTTTTCATTATTGAAAATAAATTTTACTCCCGGGAATTTTGATGGCAGAGTTTCTTTGCTTCCATCATTTGAATTGTTGTCAACGATAATGATCTCACCATCTATTGTCAGCATGGCTTTTTGTACTGAAAACAAGCAATTTTCAAGTAGCTCTCATTGAATTATAAGTCTACAATAATTACAGACAGTTGCATAAATCTGCTTCAAATCTAAATTCTAATCCCGACATATTTGGGAGACTGTAATCAAACCGAAAGTTATCTTTGCCCATGCTTAAACAAACACTTCGAAGCGGTGATGGCGGGCGGAGCAGAGCTAAAACGGTTTTTCAATGGTGATTTTAAGAATTTCTCAAAAAGAAGGAATAAATAACCCTGGTCACAGAAGCTGATCATGCTTCGGAAGCAGCGATAATTAGCATTATAAAAAGAATTTTCCCGACCACCAGGTATTGGCCGAAGAAACGAGTGAACATATCCGGGATTCGAACTATAAATGGATAATAGATCCGATCGATGGCACTATAAACTTTGCACATGGTATTCCTCTTTGTTGCGCGTCGCTATTGCTATTGAAAAAGACAAGGAAATAATAATGTCCGCCGTATATGCCCCGATACTTAATGAATTATTCTTTGCCGAAAAAGGAAAAGGCGCCATACTCAATGATAAAAAAATTTCTGTTAGCGGAAAAACAACTGTGCTTACATCAAATCTTGTAACGGGTTTTCCATATGCTTATATAAATATGCCAAATGGCCCATTGGAGGTTTTCAGCCGTTTAATAAGAAAGGGTATTCCAGTAAGAAGATTGAGTTCTGCTCTGTATGATCTTTGCTGGGTTGCCTGCGGGAAGGTTTGATGGTTTTTATGAACACAAATTGGAAGCATGGGATAAAGTGCTGCGGGTTATTTAATGGTGGAAGAGGCCGGAGCGAAAGTAACAGATCATGAAGGAGAAAAAATTTTCGCCATATCAACACAGAATAATTGCCACAAATGGAAAGATCCATGATGAATTATTAGGGCGTAGTAAAAAAATGAAATTGAATTATGAGCGAACAAAGAACTGAAATATCATCCATCGGTGAGTTTGGATTAATTAGAACATTTAACCAACAATATTGAGTTGCAAAAACGCATCATCGATCGTTGGTGTTGGTGATGATGCGCGCTGTTATCGATCATTTTGGAAAACAAACCGTCATCACAACGAGATCTTTGATCGAGGGAGTGCATTTGATCTTATGTATACTCCTTTAAAACACCTGGGCTATAAAAGCGTTATAGTAAATCCTGAGTGATGTATATGCTATGAACGCTACGCCAACTCAAATAACAATGAGTGTTGGCATTAGTAACTAGTTTAGTTTAGAAGCGATCGATGAGTTTTATGAAGGAGTTTATGCTGCCTGTGAAAAGTATGGAGTTGATCTTATTGGTGGCGATACCGCTTCATCGCAAAAGGGGTTTATAATTTCAGTGACCGCTATAGGAGAAGTGACGCTGATAAATTTGTAAAAAGAAGTACGGCACAAAAGAGGGACCTGCTTTGCGTAAGCGGCGATCTTGGGCGGCTTATGTTGGTTTGCTTTTTTAGAAAGAGAAAAAAAGATCTTCATGGAGAACCCTTCGATCCAGCCTGATCTTGAAGGAGAAGCCTATGTTGTTGGCCGGTTATTAAAACCAGAGGCAAGAAAAATATTATATGAGTTCCTTGAAAGCACAGTCCATTACGCCTACTGCAATGATGGATATCAGCGACGGGTTAAGCTCAGAGATCTTACATATTTGCAAACAAAGCAATTTGGGTTGTATTTTTGTATGAGGAAAAGATCCCGGTAGCAGAAGAAACGAAGAATGCGGCGGCGTTCAAATTTGAAATTGATCCAACAGCATCGTGCTTTGAGCGGTGGTGAAGATTATGAATTATTATTTACCATTCCTCAATCTGATCATGACAAGATCGTTTTAAGTGAAGAAATTAGTGTGATCGGTTATATGACCGACGCTGTTGAAGGGGCAAAATTATTACTAAAGGAAACAATACATTTCCCGATCACTGCGCAAGGCTGGGATGCATTGAAGAAATAATAAGTTGAATTCGTATATGAAAACACTGTTCAAAAAGCAATGTGCGGGAGTGAATACGACAATTGGCAATCTGACAATTGGCAATCAGTGACCGTTGTTCTAGAAAAGTTGCTTTTCATTTTGTCTATTGGCTATTGCCTTTTGCTCATTACTATACTCAGCTCATGCTCGGTTTCAAATCTTCTTTCACTCCTTCAAAAATATTCTCCCGAAGAATTAAATAAAGACTATGCAATCTTTCGTGCGTGCATTGGAAGAATCACATCCGGTATCTATTGGTACACTCCAAAAATGAAATGGATAATTATTTTGAGTGGGGTAAAAGTCAAATAAAAGATTCTTTGAATGAAGAAGATTTCAGAGAAAAGTATTGGCCTATGTTATTTCAAAAATTAATTGCGGTCATACTGTAACGAGAAGCTCAAACAGCTTTATGAAATACCGTGATACAAGTATCAATGAAATTTTCCCTCTTAGCTTAAAGATCTGGCCAGGTACACTCCGTTGCAGAATGATACAGCAACTGTTGCGGCTAATCTCTTTCGAAAAGACACAATACTTACAAGAGGAGTTGTTGTAAAAATAGACAACCAGCCGATCGAAACTATTGATCGATACGCTTGCCAGTATATTTCAAGCGATGGTCATCAATATGACACACAAATTCCAGAGCTTAAGTAACCGTGGTGGGTTTGCGCAGCATTTACTTCTATATATGGACAAAAGGAGAATTATTTTATTGATTATCTCGGCAATGATGGTATAGAAAAAACAGCAACGATCGCTTCTTATAATCCAAGAACAGACACCGCCAACGTATCGCTATATCCCGTTTGCAAAAACAACCCGTGTGCAGAAAAGAAAACAGCATCATGACGGCAACAAGAAACCTCAGAATTGATTTAATGAACAATGCGGCGTTCATGGATCTTGGTTCTTTTGGCCGAAGATTTAAAACTTAAATCCTTTTTCGGAGACTTCTTTAAAGAAATGCAGAATAAGGGAACAAAGAATCTTGTTGTTGATGTTCGTGGAAATGGCGGAGGCAGCGTTACCAATTCTACATTCTTAACAAAGTTTATTGCTGATAGAAAATTTAAAGTGGCAGATTCACTTTATGCAACACAAGGAACAGCCGCTATAAAAATATATTGAAGGCTATTTCTTCAACCGCTTTTCATGTTCTTCGTAACGGCAAAAAAGAAAGATGGAAAATATCACTTTCGGTTATTTTGAGCGTCACTACTTCAAGCCTAAAAAGAAAGATCATTTTGACCGGCAATGTGTATATTTTAACAGGAGGAAATTCTTTTTCAGCTACAACATTTATTTACGCAAACTGTAAAGCCACAGGATAATGTTTTGTAGTGGGAGAAGAAACCGGTGGCGGCGCCTATGGAAATACAGCCTGGCTAATTCCGCGATCTTACTTTGCCCGGAAACAGGCATTCGTTTTCGGCTTCCGTTGTTTCGCTTAGTGATTGATAAAAATATTCCGAAGGATGGCGCGCGGTGTTCAGCCGGAGGTGGTCGCAGTGCCAACAACAGAAGCAATACGACGTGGAGCAGATTACAAAATGGATAAAGTGATGGAGTTGATCAAATCACATCAATAACATTCATATCGTTGTCGAATACAACAAAAAGAAGCTTCATAATCTTTCTATCAGCCCCGGTTTTATCATCAATTTCAAAATCCTTGCAGGATATAATGAAGCCATTCGCAAGATGCTTCTTGTATATCAATTGCCAACATGCTCAACACAATTTTTCACAGCTTTCATCATTGTCAATGCAGAACCCGACAAAGTTCCATTGGGCAAAACATACCTGTCATTTTTAAATACATGTTGATAGGGGCCATCCGATGTTGCTGATACGGCATCGGTGATCAACCAAATTCTTTCTCCTAAAATTCCTTTTGCTGATCTTGATGGCAGCATAATCCACATGAACTCCATCGGCAACCAAGGCTGCAGCAAACAGAAGGATGATCATAAATAGCACCAACCATTCCTGGTTCACGACTTTGAAACTGTGACACTAGCATTGAACAAGTGTGTTACTATATTTATTTTCTCAAGGCCTTTCATTGCTTGCTTATAAGTTGCATTCGTGTGGCCCGGCAGAAACAATAATTCCATTGGTTTGCAAATAGTCAACGATCTCTTCATCCACCATCTCGGGTGCAAGAGTTATCATTTTTACTACCCCTTCTGCTTCATCGATCAAGTTTCTTTGCCTCATCTAATGTTGGCCTATGAATATATTCAAGGATATGAGCTCCTCTTTTCAGGGTTGATCCATGGTCCTTCCAAATGAAGACCGGGCATTCCTTTCCCCCTGCATTCAAATATTGTTTTGCGATAGCAATTGCTTTACTAAAAACCTCTGAAGAATTGTGTTGCGGCCGTCAATAAAAATTTTGATGCGCCGCCCTGCAAACAATATTTATAGGTTGCCTCAATTGCTTCGATAGGAAGGATCAGCAGAAAAATAAATATCCGTTTCCCACCGTATATCTGGCAGATCAATAAGTGCCGGTGCAATATTATTTCCGCCAAGATCTCTTACTTCGTAATCATCCGGGATATCGGTATCATAAACAAATCCAACAATGACCCCATCATTGATAAGCAATTGCGCTGCCGGTAAAGAATTTCTTTGCCCGTATAAATAGATTGCGTTGGTTAATACTTTTGTTTCCATGGTTGTATCATAAAATTATCGCCGTCCTTCCAAAAATGGAAGCCTGGCTCTTACTTCATCCAGTTTTTCTTTATGAAGTGTTATAGTAAAAATATCTTCTTCATGTGATTTTGTATGTAATATTTCATCCCATCGGATCAACAACCATGCTATCGCCGCTGTGATAGATATTATTCCCATCATAGCCAACACGGTTTATTCCCACAACATAACATTGATTTTCGATCGCCCTTGCCTGCAATAAAGTTTTCCATGCATGATTTCTTCTTTTCAGGCCAATTGGCAACATAGATAAGCAGATCATATTCAGGTCCATCTTCCTGCAGCTTGCTGTCTTGCCCAAACGGGAAATCGCAAGATCATAACAAACAAGCAAATTGATTTTCCATCCTTTAACAGACGCTATTAATCTTTTTGTGCCGGAAGTAAACTCATTGTCTTCTCCCTGCATAACCAAATAAATGTCTTTTATCATAAATACCCGCTTGACCATTGGGTAACATCCATATCAAGCCTGTTAAAATAATTTTCATTTTCTTTTATAATTACACTGCCCAGTGAGAATAACTTTTTTTCTGCAGCAACTCGTTTCATCCATTTTATAGTTTCTCCATCCATTGTTTCAGCAAGCTCTTTGGTTTCATGCTAAATCCGGTGCTGAAGGTTTCAGGAATAATAATGCATCTCTGTTTTATCAGTAATGCTATTGATCTTTTCTTCAAACATTTTTCGGTTAGCAGATGCATCTTCCCAATGAAGGTGTGTTTGAATTCCTGTGATTGTGAGGAGTTGACATGCTGTAAAGTTATTCAGTTAGTCCATCCAAGATGTAAAATAATAAATCAATTCATCCACCCATCACATTAACCTTTTCATCTCCCAGCATTTCTGTATTTTTCCGCCTTAAATATTTTCAATATGCTGTTTAAAAAGATGCTAAGAAATTCAGCTTACTAATTGTTGTACAACTTGTTTTTATTCATCCTTTTTGCGCAACCCGGTGTACCAACAACCAAATGGACCGCTGATGGCAGCTCTTATTATGCGGTTGAAAAAAGGAGATCGTGAAGATCGAATTGCCTTCACAGAATAAAACAGTTTTCATCAGCCGCAAACAATTGATCACGAAAAATGGCGATACGATCGTTCCTCGCAGTTTTCAATTATCTACTAGATGGAAAACTTGCATTGATCTATACCAATGCACAAAAAGTGTGGCGTTATCCTACCCGTGGTGATTATTGGTTATTGAATTTAGCAACCGGCGATCTGAAACAAATGGGAAAAGGAAGGCCAACAGCATCGTTGCAGTTTGCTAAATTTTCTCCCGATAATAAAAAAGTAGCTTATGTAAGTGAAAGGAATATTTATTCGGAAGACCTGGCAACAGGTGTCATTAAAAACTTACCAGTGATAATGGAACAAAGAAATTAATTAACGGAACTTTTGATTGGGTGTATGAAGAAGAGTTTTCCTGTCGTGATGGTTTTCGCTGGAGCCCCGACAGCAAAAGCATTGCTTACTGGCAGATCGATGCCAACAAGATCCGCGATTATTATATGCTGAACACAACTGATTCTGTTTATAGCAAAGTAATTCCTGTTGAATATCCAAAGTTGGCGAACCATCCTTCGCCTGCACGTATCGGTGTGGTAAATATTAACAACGGCACAAACAAAGTGGATGAAAGTCCCGGGTGAGCCAGATCAGAATTATTTGATACGAATGGAATGGGGTAATGCCGGTGAAATTGTTTTGCAACAACTGAACCGCAAGCAAAATGAAAGCAAGCTGATGCTTTGCAATACCAATACCGGTGATGCAAAAGTTATTTATACAGAAACCGATAAAGCCTGGGTGGCAACGATCAATGAATGGAGAAGCGAGGTAAGGGGTTGGGATTGGATCTCAAACGGAAATGAGTTTATCTGGTCCAGTGAAAAGATGGTTGGCGTCATTTATACCGCGTAAGTAAGGATGGAAAAAGAAACATTGATCACAAAGGAAATTATGATGTGATCGATCTGCTTAACATTGATGAGAAGAACGGGCTTGTATATTTTTATGCTTCTCCCATCAAATGCAACACAGCGTTTTTTATATGCTGCAAAATTAGATGGCAATTACTCCTGCAGAAAGAATGTCTCCTCACGGTGAAGAAGGAACACATACTTATGAAATTTCTCCCAATGGAAAATTTGCCCGTCATAGTTTTTCAAATTACTATACACCGCCATTGGCTGAGTGGGTCACCTTGCCCGATCACAAGCCATTTAAAGAGGGTGATGATATGGTGAAAAAATAAAGAAAGGAAAATAAAGAGAAAAGTAATATCGCTTATCTTCCAGGTAACAACCGAAGAAGGTGTAACAATGGATGGGTGGCGCATTTTGCCAAAAGATTTTGACAGCACAAAAAAGTATCCTGTTGTTTTTTATGTGTATGGTGAACCCGCTTCTACAACTGTAGATGATAGTTATGGTGCTGCAGGTAATTTTTTATATGATGGCGATATGGCTGCTGATGGATATGTACAGGTTTCATTGGATAACCGCGGCACGCCATCTCCCAAAGGAAGAGAGTGGAGAAAAGCCATTTATAAAAAAATTGGCCAGTTAAATATCAAAGACCAGGCTCTAGGCGCTAAAGAAGTAATGAAATGGAATTATTATTGATACAACCCGTGTAGCAGTTTGGGGATGGAGTGGTGGTGGTTCATCAACATTGAACCTGATGTTTCAATATCCCGATGAATATCAAACAGGGATCTCGATTGCGCCTGTTACAAGTTCTTTGTTGTATGATAATATTTATACAGAAAGATATATGGGTTTGCCACAGGAAAATATGGAGTGATTATGAAAAAGGTGCCGCATTAACTTATGCAAAAATTTAAAAGGAAACTTATTATTCATGCATGGTACAGGCGATGATAATGTGCACTATCAAAATATAGAAAAGCTGGTAAATGAATTAGTGAAACATGGAAAGATGTTCCAGATGATGAGCTATCCAAATCGTACGCACAGCATCAGTGAGGAGAAGGTACTTTTCAGCATCTTGGTAAATTGTATTCAAAATTTCTTAGGGAAAATTGCCCGCCGGGTGGAAGAACAGAAGAACAGGTAAAAGCAGCACAGGCAGCACCAAAACCATTCGCTCCCGTTCCTAAAAAGATATATTACTTTTATAAAAGGCGCTAACCGGCGCCTTTTTTTTTCTGCCAAATGTTTTATCTCTAAAAGATACAGAGCAGGTTCATATCCTTTTAACAACAAAATATTTCTTGTTTTGGTCATTTTCACAAAGAGATTGGTCACCTGTGCCCTTGATAGAATTCCATCTTTTTACAGCCAGTTTATGAAGAATTTGCTTGTATTTATTATCATCAATTTCATCCATTGCCGCAGTACTATACAATAATGACTGATCTGTTTGTTCTTTCAGTTCCGTCTTAATTTTTATTCTGCCCCCATTGTTTTATTCTGAATTTACCGCCAGCGAATGCTTTTGCAAAACGTTCTTCATTAAGACAATTTTCTTCGATCAATTTTGAGGTTAGTTCTTCTACCTCTGGTTTCTTAATCCAAGTGAGTAGGCTTTCATTTTCACTTCGCTATGGCAGCGATCCTGGTAGGCACAGTAGTGCCTTAACTTCTGGTACGCCTGTTCTTTGGTCAATGATTTTTGGGTAGCATTTTCTATTTCCGGGCTCAAATGTAAGCCTCGTATCCTGCTGCTAATTAATAATCCACAGTGTTTTTATAAATGTTGGCTATTATGCAAAAATCATTAGCTTCGCCTCAAACCAAATGCAAGATGAAATTTATTGTTTCCTCTTCGGCTTTACTGAAACAACTGCAGCATATATCTGGTGTTATTAATGCCAATACTGTACTGCCGATCCTGGAAGATTTTTGTTTGAAGTAGAAAAAAATAAACTGAGTGTAGTAGCGACAGATCTTGAAACTGTGATGCGCATTCAAATGGATATTGAAGCCAAGGATAGCGGCAAGGTTTGTATTCCTGCAAAAATTCTTTTGGATAGCTTGAAAAATATTCCGGATCAGCCATTGACATTTAATATCGATAAAAATTTTGGTATTGAGCTCACCAGTGATAATGGAAAATATAAAGTAATGGGGGAGAACCCTGATAATTTTCCGAAAGAGCCTTCTGCTGATGACACCACTACATTCAAAGCAACTTCTTTGGCGCTGATCACTGCTATCAATAAAACGTTGTTTGCTGTGAGCAATGATGATCTTCGTCCTGCAATGACAGGTGTATTTTTGAATTGGATAAAAAGGGAATGCAATGTGTGGCTACCGATGCACATCGTTTGGTAAAATATAAAAGAGTTGATGTAAGCTGTCCGAAAAGCGACAACTTTATTGTTCCTAAAAACCATTAACGCTTTTAAAATCTGCTTTACCGGCAAATGATGATGAAATTTCCATCAGCTATAACAGCAATCATTTTTTTGTAAAGCATGGCACTACACAAATGAGCTGCCGCCTGATCGATGCCCGTTTCCCGATTATAAAGTGGTGATCCCTTCTGACAACCCGTATAAATTGGTGGTTAATAAAAATGATTTCCAGGGAGCCTTGCGTCGTGTTGCCATCTTCAGTAACAAAAGCACTAACCAGGTAGTGCTTAGCATTAGCCGGCAGTGAACTTGAATTGACTGCACAGGATATTGATTTCAGCTTTGAAGGTGATGAAAGAATGAAATGTCGTTATGATGGCGAAGATCTTGCGATCGCTTTCAATGCAAAATTTTTGATAGAAATGCTTAACGCTGCAGATAGCGATGATATAAAAATTGAACTTTCCACTCCAACAAAAGCGGGAATAATAAAGCCTACTGAGCAGGAAGATAAATGAAGAGTTGATGATGCTGGTAATGCCGCTAATGCTGAATCAATAATTTTGAAAATAATAAAATATCTTTATAGCCCCGAATATCACGGGACTTTTTTTATTTTTATAGAATGGACTTTGTCATTCTGCAATCTTTTAATAATTACATGGATGCTCATTTGCTAATGGCCCGCTTGGAAAGTGAGGATATTGAATGCTGGCTGCAGGATGAGAACACGGTTACGGTTTATCCGATTTGGAACAAATGCCGTTGGTGGAATAAAATTGCTTGTCAAAAAAGAAGATCTTTCCTCTGTGCCCGGCAAATTTTCTGGGAAGTTGAAAACAACAGAAAACAAGCCAATTGAGTGTCCAAAATGCAAGGGTCACAACATTGAATTAGTTAGCACTCCGCGTAAAGCCTCAAATTGGTTCAGCGCAATCTTCACTTATTTATTTGGAGGTTTTGCTATGGGTGTAGACAAGGTAAATCATTGTTTTGATTGCGGAAACGAATTTGCAAAATAGTAATGAAACAAACACCTCTGCTTAACATCTTTTGGTGTAACTTTTCATCAAATAAGTCTCTTATGTGGCAGTCCCTAATGAAGTATTTCGATACTCTTGAAGAACGGCCAGTATGAACGATTGGCATTCATTGTAGGGAGCTTGCTTATTTTATGGATGATCGAAGGAGCCATTCCTATTATTACCGCTCAAGTATAAAAAAATAAGGCCCGTCACGCAGGTGTTAATCTCTTTTTACATTATTACATCTTATTATTCATACCGGCTTTGGTAGTTTTAATTGTCTTTCTTTCCGATTGGGCTGCTAAAGAAAAGTTCGGTCTTGTATATTGGCTAAATGCATCAGTAGTTGGCAGTATTGTAATTTCAGCTGTAATGCTTGATTTTTGGCGGCTGGCTTTCATCATTAGTAGAACACAAGGTTCCTTTATTCTGGCGCATGCATATTATTCATCATGCCGATAACAATGTGGATGTAACAAGTGGCTTGAGACATCATCCGCTGGAAAGTGCTTTGGCGCGGTTTGTTTTTTTAATTGCTATTGTTATAAGTGGCGCCCCGATGTATGGAATTATGATCTATCAAACACTATTAACGGTGTTTACCGGGATTACTCATGCAAATATTTCTCTACCAAAATCGGTTAGATAAGATCATGAGCTATATTCTTAGTTTCTCCCAATATGCATAAGGTGCATCATCATTGGAAACAACCTTATACCGATAGCAATTATGGTGGTGGTTTTTTCGATCTGGGACAGGCTATTCGGAACTTATAAAACACTTGATCCCAAAAGAGCATTCGCTATGGTCTTGACCGTTATTATCCCAATGAGAAAGACGAAGACCTGGTTGCTGTTGCTAAAAACCATTTCAAAACTTGATGGTTGATTGGTTTTGCTAACTTCCCCAAATGATTATTGTTGCCGTTATTCCTGCCCGCTATGCAGCCACCCGTTTTCCGGGTAAGCTAATGCAGATGCTGGGAAATAAAACGATCATTCGACATGTATATGATAATACTGTGTCAACGGGTTTATTCAATGATGTTTTTGTCGTAACCGACAGCGATATTATTTATAAAGAGATAAAAGATAGCGGTGGCAAAGCGATCATGAGTAAAAAAGAACACGAAAGCGGCAGTGATAGAATTGCTGAAGCAATTGCAGAAATGAATATTGATGTCATTGTAAATGTCCAGGGTGATGAGCCCTTTATAAAAAAAGAACCACTTGAAAAATTAGTTCGTCTTTTTAATGATGATGGCATACAGGTTGCTTCGCTGATGAGAAAAATTTCAAAAGAAGAAGCCGTTAATCCTAATAATGTAAAAGTTGTTACCGATAAATCGGGTTATGCTCTTTTATTTCAGCAGAAGCATTGTTCCTTATCAAAGAGATGAAAAAACGAATGCTGAATATTTTTGCATGTTGGCGTATATGCTTATAAAAAGATGCGTTGATAGAGCTTTACCAAATTGCCACAATCTTCATTGGAAAAAATTGAAAAATTAGAGCAGCTTCGTTATTTGGAAAATGGTATTAAAATAAAAATGGCAGAAACGGATTATAACAATATTGCTATTGATACGCCGGAAGACCTTGAAAAGGCAAAAAGCTCTTTATAATTTAATTATCCTTCTTATTTAACTCAGCCAATATTTCTTCTTGCTTATTTCTTATCTTCCGCCAGCTTTAATTGGTTTGCTGGACTATCTCTCCTGTGCAAGTTGTTTCATAATGGAAACCTGTTCTTTTCGTGCATCCAATAATTGTTCCAGTAAGTTGATCTTTTTTTTGCCGACTCAGATACATTGTAGTTTTCATGGCAGCAACAGTAGATGTTGCTCTTGTCAAATTCCAGTTTGATATTTTCTTCGTTCTGCAGTGAGCCAGTCTTTATAACGAGCTTGATTCCATCGTTAAACATATTAACTATCTTTTCATCGCTTTGGTGCAAATTCATTATACTTTTCATAAAGCTTTTCTCCATCAGGAAATTTTGCATTCTTTTAAATAATTTATTTCTGCTTCACGTCTTTCCTGTCCTATTTTATTTCCCGGGCTGTTTAGATACATCCATGCAGACAAAGCCGCCCCGGCAATTATCGCTAATAAAGCAAGATTGCTTTTAACCCCTTTGTCTTCTTTCTTTAATAATGGATAAAAATAAACCCGATGATCAAGCCGCTTAATAACCCGCCAATATGTGCAGCATTGTCAACTGCCAGACTTTGTACCATAGATCAAATTAAACACAACAAAGACGCCAATACTTTGCAATAGTGATGACCTCATTTGTTTTGGAATAAGATTAGTAAAAAAGCAAAGCAAGAAAAACACCATACAAACCAAAGATGGCGCCGGAAGCACCTGCACTATTTACTCCTTCACTATGCCACCAAAGACTGGCAAGACTTGGCAAAAATTCCCGTTGCTAAATATGCAATTATATATTTTGTTTTTCCAAGCATTGGTTCAAGAAATACTCCCGCCATGTACAATGCATAAGAGTTCATTGCAAGGTGAATAATGCCAAAGTGTATAAAAACACAAGTGATCAATCTCCACCAATCTCCGGATAAAGTGAGTGGCGAATAATTACTTCCCCAATCAATATGTACCAATGCATTTGCGTCAAAAATTCCAGCTCCGTTAATTACCATCAGAATAAATACAACAACATTTATTCCTATAATGGCATAGGTCGCATAACAAATTTGATCCCCGAAAGTTTCATCACTTTATTAATTTCTTCCGCTTGTTTTGCTTCTTCTGTTACCGTTTGAACAGTTTGTGCTCGTAAGTTTTCGATTGCCGTTGTCCATCCTGGTTTTGGCGCTGATGATCTTACTTTTTCAAATGCCTCCATGAAATCTTTGATATGTCTTTTATTCTTACCCATCATATCAAAAGATTCGTTGTGTACAAGACTACTTTTAACCGACATTATTTCGTCGGTCGCTTCCACTATTATCTCATCATCATATTTATTCCAGCTGCGTGGCGTATACCCAATAATTGCATTGGGGCCGGCATATTTTGGCGTCCAGCCAAGTTCTAAAAAAGCTCCATAAGCGAATAATAAGAGTTGCTCTGTTGTTTGCCCCGGAAACGAAAACTCCTGTTTTTGAGATGGCATTCTTTTTAATTTGATTTCAAAATGCAAAAATATAACTGGGTTCACAAAAAGAATGATCGATTTCGTTATTTTTAACCCTCATTATTTTACCGATGGGTTTCTTTTGCTAACTTACCAATGTTATGAATGTTAAGCTTAAACCCGAAAAATATCTTCAGTTATCTTAGTTCCGCTAAATTTATTTGGCACACAGCCGCACCCGTGAAATATTAAGCCAGAATCCAACTATAATTCCTGCTCCGGGAAGATTCGAAAGAAATAAGGATCACCATATATGATTACAATGCCGAGGCCATTGAGGTGTATGAGGCGAAAGATGTAACTCGAATGTTTCAAATACTTATCCAGGCACACTATAACGTGGATCAATATTGACGGCATTCGAAAAGCCGATGTCGGAAACGTTATCCAATCATTTTGGCGTACATCCATTGATACAGGAGGATATTATGAGTATCAACCAGCGGCCAAAAATGGATGAGATAGACAATATTCTCTTTTGCCTGCTGCAATATGCTTTATTATAATCTCTGAAAAGAACACCGTAGAGCAGGAACAGATCAGCATTGTACTTGGGAAAAATTTTGTGATCAGCTTCCAGGAAGATCCAACCCGCGATGTTTTTAATTCATTGAGAGAAAAATTGAAATTAGCGAAGCAGCCGGCTTCGCCAGGCAGGTGCAGATTATCTCTGCTATACAATGCTCGATCTTATCGTCGATCATTACTTTATTGTAATGGAAAACCTCGGTGATCAAATAGAAGAATTAGAAGAAGAAGTGGTTAGAAGCTCTACACAGCGATCATTGGCAAAAATTAACCAGTTGCGTAAAGAGACTGATCGTTTTAAAAAGAAATATATCGCCGGTTCGTGATCTTATAAATGGTTTTATTCGCAGCGACAGCGATCTGCTTGATGATCGAAGCACCAAAATATTTTAAAGACGTTTATGATCACATCGTACAGGCAAACGACCTGAGTGAAACCTATCGTGATATGATGATCAACATGCACGATCTTTATCTTAACAATGTAAATCTGAAGATGAATGAAGTGATGAAGGTGATGGCTATAGTGACATGCTTAATGGCGCCGGCTACTGTTATCGGAGGTATATTCCGGAATGAACTTTGAAACTATACCGTGGTTGCACAAATCTTATGGTTTTGTTGCCGCTGTTGCTCTGATGCTTGTCATTCCTATTGGGATGTTAGTGATGTTTCGCAGTCGCGGTTGGTTCTAAATATCTTTTCTATAGAAGAAGTCTGTTTCTTTTACCCAGCCATTTTTTCATACACTCTTTGTGCGGTAAAATTATCTGCTGCTGTTTGTAATATCAGCCATTTTGAATTCTGTTTCTGCTCCAAACTCTTTTGCAGCATCTAAGCAATTTGGTTGCCGTCTCCTATTCCTCTTGCTTTTTCATTTACATAAAGATCATTCAGCAACCATGTTCTTTTCATGCTTACAGAAGAAAATATTGGGAACAGTTGAGTAAAGCCGATCAGTTCCTTTCTTTCTTCTGCAACAAAGATCACCAGACTCTTTTCTTTTCATTCGCTTCTTTTAAAAAGATTTTGCATTGTCGATGTCAGATGGCTGTTTATAAAAGATCCTGTATTTGTCAAATAGCACCGAAAGCTTTTCAATATCTTTTTCTTTGCTCTGCGAATGATCATAAAAATTATTTTACCGGCTTGAATTTATAAGGATATACCTTGCCCGAACTCCACTGGCATACATAAAGATTCTCTTCATCATCCATCCACTAACACATCATGCGGATGTTTGAAAAGTTTATCTGTTTGATGAAAGGGTTTTAGTTTATCATTTTCATAGGCCGCTTCCGATCCGCAAAGCACTGAAACAACTTTGTTTTCTTTATTGAGAATAATGACGAATCCTGAATCAACGGTATCAAGATTGGGCGAGCGAAGAACGGCTGCGTATAAATAATTTCCTTTTATAACCGGGCGGCAAACACAGGCGCCCGGGCAAAGAAATTGTTTCAATATATTCTCCTGCCATTGAAAATCGTTTGAAGCAACAACGGGTTCTGTCAGTAATAATTAATGTTTCAGGGCTTGTGCGATGATCGATCGTGATGCCGTGTGCATTATCCAAATGTTTTTCTTCATTTCCTCTTCCGCCAAAAACATTTTGAGCTTTCCCTTTTCATCATAGTGCATGATGTATATGCTGCATGCCATAGCCATCCGCTAAGATAGATTTCTCCGTCTTTTGTTATGGTTGTTTCTGTTGGAACAAATCTTTTTGGCTTCAGGATACTTACCGGACTCAACCGGGTAATCCCATGTTTGTAGAATTTTGCCCATCGATCGTTGTTTTATAGAATTGATTCTTTGCAGTATCCGTTATAAAAATAATTGTTCTTTATCTCCCAAATGGTCAGTCCGTGTGCCACCGGAAAATCATGACCCCATGTTTTTAGCAACTTTCCTTTTTTATTAAAGAAGATAACATTGTTCTTGGTTTCATTAGTTAATAAAACAATTCTTCCTTTCGGCATCTCTGTACCATTTCATGACAGTCATTCACTGGTAAAGTTGTTGCATCGGCCTTTACCCAATCTTTTACCAGCTTATACCTTTTTCATTCTGGCCATAAACTATTTCGCCATCGACGATCTCAAATAATTTCTCTCTTGCGATCATGCTGCCGGCAATAAGCAAGCTGCTGTTTTGGATAAACTCTTTCGTTTCATATTGATTCAATTAAAAAATATTTTCGTCAATAAATATCCATGCCTTCTCTCCTTTCCCGGATGCCAGGCTAGGTAATTTTAAAACATTCTTTGCAACTATTTTATAATACTTGTATGTTGATTGCGGAATATCAATTTTCATCCCTTCAACTCTAACAATATTCTTTTCTTCTTTTGTTGGCTGTGGTGCAGTTGCCTTCTTTAATAATTTTAATTTGTCTTTGCTTTCTCCTAGCCCAAACTTCCACTTCTGCCGGTGGCATTAAATACGATTGCACATTTTCATTATAACTTATAGAAATGCTATTGATAGTTTGTACAGTATCAAAATAGAAAAGCTGCGGCAAATGGTTGTTCTCTGAAACCAAGCCATGCTGCATCGTCTGAAATTTTCAGCCAATCCTTTCTTACCATCAATTAATGTGGTGCCTCCATTGCCCTTATATTTTTCATTCGGTTTATTTATTAATTCTGCTCCCGATGGCTTTATACCTTTTTAAAAAATGAAAATGAAGTAATGGGGCTGCTATACCAACCTGTCTTTATGCTTTTCGCTTTGATCAACGTAAATCCGTCAGCAGTAATGAGGACTTTATATATTGGAGATGTTGTGCTGTCGGGATCAGTTCCATCAACGGTATATCGAATTGTTGCAGCCAGCTATCTTTTGTTCTAATTCTATTTTCTCATTTGCTGCCAAAATAAATTCTTCGTTCTTTACATTTGGTGGCGTCAGCGTAAGTATTTCGTTTTCGTCAGAATATAGCCCCGGTCAAATCGTATCTTTTTGTTTTGCTTTTGTAATTCGTCTGCTTCGGTTGCTGAAATTTTTGTGTTCCAGATAAAAACTTCTTTCAATGAATCGAACTGTGAAAATGATTGCGCTGCATTTTTATCAATTTGGGTTCCTGCAAGCGAAAGTGATTGAAGGCTCTTTAGTTTTTGATCTCATTTAATGCGTTGTTTGTGATCAATGAATTATTCAATATTAACTTTTCAAGATTTGTAAATTGATTGATCGTTTTCATATCTGCATCGGTAACAGGCATATTCCCGAAGATTGAGCACAACGAGTTGCTGTTTTACTTTTAAAAGATCTTCTAGTTTTTTCCTGTCAAATTTTTCCCTGACAAAAAAATCTGCCTGCAAGTGCCGGTGAATTTTGTGATAATGGAAATACATGAACAAAACGGACCGCTCAATTTTTGAATTGTTGAGGTCGATGCTGCTGCGAATGAATATGTTTTTTCTGTTTCTTCTTTTGGTAAATGAATAAATTTTGCTGCAAGGATCTTTACATGTATCATCATCTGCATAATCCTTCATTGTTTTTTTCATATCTGCCCCTGATTGTATCCATGCAAATAAAAGATCGATTTGCTCCTGGCTCAACTTGTGGTTTGCCTTTTGGCGGCATATGTTTCTTCTCGTCTTCAGGTAAATTAATGTTTTCAATGATGTGGCTGTTCAATGCATCGCCGGATTTCCAAATTGGTCCATTCTTTCCGCCTTCTAAAATTTTTTCTTCTGTTGTCATGATCAATCCGCCCTTCGCTTTCTTTTCATTGTGACAGGAAAAACATTTTGATCTCAGGATCGGCCGGATAGCTGCAGTAAACAAAGAGCTGCTGTCTGTAATTTTTTTCTTCGACTTCTTCATCACTTTTCAATGGCTGCCACACAAATCCTTCGCCATGAGTAAGGTTAGAGCCAAAATGACTTCCGATGATCATTGCGGCTAATGATAATGTGATCGTCGTTCCAAAAACAAAATTCTTTTCTGGAAAAGATCTATAAACCAATAATAAAGTATAAGATAAAATTGCAGTTGTGATCCCAAGTACTTTATGTTTTGAAAGAATGTTTTCATCATAGCCTCCTTCTCTGAAAGAAAAAACCCATCAGTGCAGTAAGCATGCAGTAAATGCCGTGACCTGTAACACAAGAATAAATATCTTTTGAAAAGAGACTTGGTTCAATATTCTTTTTGCCGATCCATAAAATAAATGAGATAACAAGAAGCCCGATCGGCAAATGAAGCAATAAGTGGATGCATTCTTCCAACCGCCTGTAATGATGGCGGCAGCGATACTTTGTTTTGAAAGAATAATAAAAACAAAAGCATCACGATAATAAAAAAACTAAGGTTGGATAAAAATGCGTTGGAATAATTTCATGCTGCTTTTTTATGCAAGTACTCCGTTTACAACTTTGCCTGCAACATCTGTCAAGCGATAACGACGACCCAAGATGTTTATAAACAAGTTTTTCATGATTCAATCCCATTAAGTGTAAAGCGGTTGCATGAAAATCGTTTATGTGAACAGGATCTTTACAATGTTATAACCGAACTCATCTGTTTCTCCATAAGAAATTCCGGGCTTAATGCCACCACCCGCCATCCAAATACTATAACATCTTGGATGATGATCACGACCATAATTATCTTTTGTCAATGCTCCTGGCAATAATTTGTTCTGCCGAATTCACCGCCCCATATCACTAATGTTTCATCAAGCAGTCCTCTTTGTTTAAGATCCATTATCAATGCAGCCGATGCCCGATCAGTATCTCTTGCCTGTCCCGGCATTTCACCAACAAGATTGCCATGCTGATCCCATCCCTGGTGATAGAGCTGAACAAATCTTACTCCTGCTTCTGAAAGTTTTCTTGCCAGCAAACAATTTGCAGCATAGGTTCCCGGCACCAAACATTCCGGGCCATACATTTTTATTATTTGATCGGATTCTTTTGAAAGATCTGTAAGTTCTCGGTACCGCAGTTTGCATGCGATATGCCATTTCATATTGTTCCACTTTTGTTTTTATTTCAGGATCGCCAAATTCCTGGAATGATAATGCATTCAGTTTTGCCAGTTCATCTAACATTCTTCTTCTGTCTAACTTATCTGCGCCTTCGGGGTTGTTTAAATACAAAAACCCTTTCATCGCTATTGCTGAATTGCACTCCCTGGTGAATGCTGTCAAGAAAACCGTTTGTCCAGAGTTTTGAATAAACGCCTTGTCCATTTCCTTTTCCTCTTGATAAGCAACACACAAAATGCCGGGAGGTTTTTATTCTCGCTTCCTAATCCATAGCTCAACCACGAGCCCATACTTGGACGATTGCCCTTGCTGTGCTCCTGTTTGTATAAATGTCAATGCCGGATCGTGATTGATCGCTTCGGTATGCATTGTTTTTATTACACAGATGTCATCGGCAATTTTTCCAATGTTTGGAAACAGTTCGCTTATCCATGTTCCGGATTCTCCGTATTGATTGAATTTAAATTTCGAACCCACCATTGGGAATTTATCCTGGTTCGCCGTCATTCCAGTCGAGTCGTTGTCCCATTCTTATCAGATGCAGGAAGATCTTCTCCCATTCTTGCGATCAATGTTGGTTTGTAATCGAAGCTTTCTAATTGTGATGGCGCCCCGTTTTGAAAAAGATAAATGATGCGTTTTGCTTTGGGCGCAAAATGAGGAAGCCCAACAGGTGGTAACATTTCCGAAGACCCGCCGCTGAATAGATCTTTAACGAGCAACGAATCCAATGCAACACTACCAAGGCCAAGACTAAGCTTGCCAAGAAAATGTTTTCGTGTAATGTTCAACCTGTTTTCGAAAAATTCGTTTGCCATGAATTTTATTTTTTGTTGTCAAGCATTATTGCTACTATCATCTTCTCGTTGCGTCGCACTCTTGTACGTTCGGTAATTCTATTCAGCATCTTATCACATCCCGTTTGTCCTTCCTATGTTGAACCCCTACGGGGTTCTTATGAAAAATCCTTTTATCATCCCGGGTTAAAACCGGGGCTATCAATATTTTATCCCTACGGGATGAAGCAATCATCAATAAACAAAAGATCTTCCACCCAAGTCTCCCCTTTAGGGGACAGGGGGTTAGGTTTTATGTTTTCGTTATCGCCTCTTCCATATTATAAATTGTATGAACCACCTGCATCAGCGCTGCTGCTTCTGGCTTATTTATATTTTGCTTCATGTTTGTATTCGCCTGCTTTTAAAAAGCTTTCTGCCTTTGCTGGTTGTTTTGACAAATTCATCTTTTTCTTTTTTATAATAATCAAAAAGAATTTCTTTTTCTTTTCTCACTTGCTTTCTGCAAATGATCAAGGCGAAATGCTTTTTCAATTTTTGTTCTTCTGAAATTTTTCTGCCGCTAATTTCTCAGCTAATACTCTTGCGGCTTCCAATACTCTGCGGATCATTTAATAAAACCAATGCCTGCAACGGTGTGTTGGTTCTCACTCTTTTACCTCGCACTGATCCCTGTTTGATCCATCGAATGTCAGCATCGATGGTGGTGGAACAGTTCTTTAATAAAAGTGTACATGCCGCGACGATAAAGCTTTTCATCAGTGATCCTGTACATATCTTGCTAATTGTCCCCGGCCGGATGTTGATGATTCCCAAATCCCTTTTGGCTGATATGGTTTTATGCTTGGCCCACCAATTTCATCATTCATCAAACCGCTGCTTGATAATACAATGTCTTTTACAAATTCTGCTCGCATATCTTATTCTTGAAGCACTCTTGAAAGAAAAATATTATCGGGATCCTTTGCAAGTTTTCTCTTTTGTTACTACAGATGATTGACAATAGGTGGCAGACATTACAATTTGTTTTACCAGGCGTTTTATATTCCATCCGTTATTCATAAAATCCAATGCAAGCCAATCAAGTAATTCCGGATGTGATGGTGGCTCTCCCTGCATTCCAAAATCACCCGATGTTTTTACCAATCCCTCTTCCAAAAGTTCCTGCCAGATACGATTTACAAAAACCCTTGCTGTCAATGGATGCTTTTTATCAAATAACCATTTTGCTAATCCCAGCCTGTTTTTTTCAAGCTTTGTTGAATCGAATGGAAAAATTTTCGGTGGTGTGCTAAAGGATACTTCATCTCCAGCTGATCATACACTCCTCGTTTTAAAATATGAGTACACCTTACTTCGCTGCTGTCTTTCATGATCATGACTGCTACTGCTGCGGTGTCTTTTTATTGATGAATTGTAAAACACTTTTTACATCATCGCTGCTGATCTTCATATTCGGAGGATCGGCAAGCGATAGCAAGTGTAATATCACCAAGCAACCCTTTCTCATTTATTTGATTAAAAAAGCGAATGTGCTGTAATAGGATCTTTGGGGAATAGGATCAAACTTATGATCGTGACAATGGGCACACTCAAAATGTCATTGCTAAAAATGTTTTTCCAAATGTATTGGTGCGGTCAGTTACGTATTCTAATCTATACTCTTCATCGATCACACCGCCTTCCTGTGTTATTTTATGATTGCGGTTAAAATCCCGTTGCCAGCAGCATTTCTTTTGTTGGCTCAGGAAGCAGGTCTCCTGCGAGCTGCCATGTAACAAATTTCTCATAAGAATAATTTTCATTAAATGCATGGATCACCCAATCTCTCCACGGCCACATTGTTCTTAATCCATCATCCTGGTAGCCGTGACTATCTGCATATCTTGCTGCATCCAGCCATTGCACAGCCATTTTTCTCCATAATGCTGATTAGCTAAAAGCTCATCAACAATTTTCTCATACGCATTTGCAGAATTATCATTCAAAAATCTTTTCCTGCATTTCAATTGTTGGTGGCAGACCGGTCAGATCAAAACAAACTCTTTTTAATAATCTTTCTTTATCTGCTTGCTCATTTGGCGAAAGATCCATTGATTCCATTTTAGCAAGTATGAAATGATCGATCTCGTTCTTTGCCCATTTTTTATTTTCTGTTTCGGGTAGTTGCTGTGGTTGCGGTGCAATAAACGCCCAATGCGGTTTGTATTCGGCGCCCTGCTTTATCCACTTCGTTATAAGTTTTATTTCATATTCAGACAGAGAAACATTTGATGATGGCGGCGGCATTCGCTCAGGCCGTATCTTCTGATATGATGCGATGATAAACTTCAGACTGATCTGGTTTTCCTGGAACAATGGCAAACATTCCCGGGCTTTCTTTTAATGCCGCGTATGCACTATCGGGAATATCGAGACGAAGATTTGCTTTACGTTGTTTTGAGTCCGGGCCATGACATTTAAAACAGCGATCAGAAAGTATCGGTCTTATATGAATATTAAAATCGACATGGGCAGGAAATTTTTCTTTGGGTTTGTTCTTTCCATAAATAAATATGGATGCCGCAGCAACAATTAAAATGACAAGCGTTAAAACCCACCAGCTTTTTTTCATTTACACGGTTCTTTATGGCGGTAAGGTAAATATTTCCCTGTTATCGGTGAAAGTTCAATAAGGGTTATTTCTTTTGTAAACCGGAACAGTACTACGCGGCTCTCCGTACATAATGCTCTTTTGCAACCGGCAACAATTTACGGGTAGCTTCGGCATAGGCAAAATCATCGATCGGTGTTTCACCACAGCCTTTTAAAAACTATTCTTTTATCGGCAAATTCTGCTTCGTGTATTGAAGAGATGTTTTTTTAAAAAACCGTTTTGTAAATTTCTTTTTCGTCTCCTACAATGGTTTCTTTTGCTACTGGCTGAAGATATGTTGTAACAAGCATATATGCCCAAACCGGAATGATCGCATCGGCGGTGCAGACTATCGCCACATTTTTATTTCTGTACTTTTCCCAATCCTGTTGTTTCAGCGCTTCCCTGAAATCCTTTTCTTTAATATCATTCCCATAAAAAGAAAATCTTTCAGATCAAAGACGGCTATTGATCCTTTTGCGGAAGATATTTTTCAAGATCGATCGTTACTAACCCGCTTTCGGCAACCTTATTTACAATTTCGTCACTCATTCTATTGCAAAAATAACGCAGCTTTTGATCTTTTGTTTACGAAAAGCGGCGCAAAAAGCCCGGCATTTGGAGTACCGGGCTTTTAATTCATTGGTTCTTATTATCAATAAAAGTTTCGTCGATTGTCTTTAATAGTTGCCTGGTCTTTCATCAGCTTGACCGGTGAACTGTAAAAACTCTGCATTTGTTTTGCTCTCTTTGTCTCATTTGGTCTTTTTGCATTTCAATATCTGCTACAGCCACTGATGTGGTAGTCAGGTCGTCAACTCTTACAACATAAACCGCATCTCTGCCCGCTATTGGCTCGCTAATTACTTTCCCTTTATTGGCTATATTAAATGCCGCTCCAAGAACTTTTGCCTCTGTGATCATTCCGCCACCCGTTATTCGAACACTGTCTACTGTAACTATAGAATCTTGTAGTGCTGCTGCTACCGCTTCCAAGTGTTGATACCTTTCCGATCTTTTGTTTTATCTGCTCGGCTTTCTTTTTGTCCTTAAGTATTCTTTCATCACCTTGTGCATTGGCGATCCACTCTTGCGACATATGCTGGCTGTGTTCCTTCCTTTAAAATATCAGTAACCGCAGCAACAACATATTTATAGCCCGACTTGGCATCGCCAATTCTTTCCTGCTTGATCACATCTCCTTTTATCCGCTTTATAAATTTCTCTCACCAATGTGCGGCAAGATACTGCCTGGCCAAATCCTCCCTGCCAATCTCTTGATCGATGTCCTGGATAGAAATATCATTCGGGCCAATATTTGTTGCTTCGAATTTTTGATGGAGTCCATTTGATTTAGCAATATTGTCGTTAAATGCTTTTAGATCCTGGCTTTCGCTTACAAACTTGCTGCGCATCTTCAAGAACTACACGTTCTGTTTCGTCGCTTGCGATGATATTCTTTGCGAATTGAGCAACCTTATAATGTGGCTCTGAAATTTTTCTAATTCAAGTATTTCAATAAGGTGATATCCAAAAGCTTGTTTTACACAACCTTCTTTTCTCCCTTTTTTCCTTCGAATAAAGCGAATTGAGCAAATTCTTTTGCAAAGTTTGGTTGCTGCATATCAAATGAGCTAAATGTCATTTCCCCGTTTTGCGCTCTGCTACCATCGCTTTGTGGATTATACTTTTGTACCAGGTCTGCCCATCGATGCTCCGCCTTTTACTGCTAGCCTCTACTGAGTCCATTTTCTTTTTCGCTACACTAGTCTATAAATCTCCCCTTGTGACTTGGATCGTTGTCCTATCAATATGTGGCGGCATTTTTACAGAATCGGGTAGTGTTCTTATCTCGATCATTTTTGCTAATGCATAAGTATGATCATCAAGGTATGGACCATAAACAGCGCCTTTTGACAGGGCAATAATGCTGTCCTTAGCAGGGCATTTTCATGAAAGTCTTACCAACAATATACATCAGAATACAGCGATCGTGCTTCCGTAACGTGAAAGAAATCTTGTTGGCGTGGTATCAGCTATAAACTCTGGTTTTAGATCAGCAAGCTGTTTTTCTTAACTGTGCAGAATCTGCTTCTGTTGGTGATGCGTTAAAGATCGTGTAAGCAATGCTCCTGCTTTCTGTTTGTTTATACTGATCTTTATTTTTACTTACATAGTCTTCTATCTCTTTATCTGTGATCTTGATTAGCGCTGTCAGGAAATTTTTGAATATGGATACCTTACAAAAGAAACTTTTGCCAAGCCTGCTGCTTCGGTATTTTGTTTTTCAACATACCATTTAGGATAATAAACAGAGTTGGTAAGAAGTGAATTAGTATTTCTCCATCTTACGGTTATACCCATTGCTGCGAGATAAGCGTCCAGCTGATCTCTCTCCGCCTAGTTGGGACTTCTTCTTAATTGGTTGATGGCATTCTGTGCCGCAGCGCCGTCATAATTTCCCTGCTGATCAGAAAAACGTTGTCTAAGATCCTGGGGAGGATTTTGTCCAAACAGGTAATCATTAAATTCTTTTTGCCAACATCAATTCCGACTCTTTTAAATTCGAGATGTCATAATGAATTTCTTCCACTTCCTGGTTCCACATTTGTTCTGGCCGTCTGGTGTTTTTGTGCTTCGGTATATTCTCTGTTGTTGCTGTTGAGCGGCGGCTTGTTGCTGATCGTCTCTTGCTTTTAGTTTAGTTTCAAAACTGATATAATCAATTTTTTTCCATTCACCGAACCAAGTGTTGTTGAATTTCCTGGCTTCCCATTCTATTCTGTCGCCTGGAAATAGTCGGTAAGAATAAAACCTAGAAGCGCTAATGCAATAGCTATTACTGCCCACTTTGCATATCTTTTCACGAATGCTCTGAATAACTGACATAATAATATTATAGGGTTATAAAAAGGAGGGCAAAAATAGGGGAAAAACTGTGGAAAAACAGGGTGGCGCTGAATTTTAAGCAAATGAATAATGAACAGGAACAGAGACAGAGAATTATGAATTTAAAAATGAGGCTATCTTAATAAAAAACCATGAAAGAAAATTTGATCTCGATGAGCGGCTCATCGATTTTGCCTCAAATATCTGATGTTTCCGAGTCGCTGCCTTCCAACTATTGGAGGAAAACACATTGCCGGACAATTGGTTCGAAGCGGAACCGCTCCCGCCTTACATTATGGAGAGGCTAAGGAGCCGAAGGTCAGAAGAGATTTCATACACAAGATTTAAAGTGGGATTAAAGAATTGAGAGAAACCTTTAATTGCCTTAGAATTATAAAGAAGAAAAGCTGGTATCAGAAAGAACCGCTTGCGGCATTAATTGATGAAAATAACCAGCTCATTTCAATATTGTAAAAAGTATTGAGACAGCAGAAAAAATCTAAATAAAGAAGGAAGCGAACTGTAGTGATTCGAATCCCTTCCGGAATTCATATTTCTTTGCTCCTTGTTCGATATTCTTCCTGCGGTGTCCAGCTAAATCTTTGGTCCGCCTCTGCAGGTTCATTTCTTTTATAAGATGTTTTGCCTCGGCAAATTTGTCAATAATGAATAAAACATAGCGGATATCGACCATAATATTGCGGCAAATAGATGGATCATAATTTATGTCGCTCATGGTTCCTTCCCATACCCGGTCAAGTTGAGGCCGATACGTTGACCATAGGCATCAAGCGCCGGGCTTCCGCTAT
>ERZ1370068.10786-contig-9453_pt1 | contig 28557 bp, 51 predicted proteins | sample MGYA00561227_ERZ1370068 | MGnify/ENA primary metagenome ERZ1370068 (study PRJEB38410, sample SAMEA6850437) | metagenome | study: Metagenomic assessment of the ecological functions of the soil: analysis of the soil microbiota associated with the...
AGGTTACGTATTGGTTACAAATGAATGCATCCTCCCAACGCGCGCCCAGCGCCGCCGACATCCTGCTGCGTCAGCCCGAGCGTGGCGACGAGATCGCGATCGACGTCGACGGTGGTCTGCGGCTTGTCGAGCTTGAGGTCGGTATCGACGTAGAAGAACATCGCCGCTGGCCTGCGCCTTCGCAGGCACCGCCTGCGCGACCTCGTTGAGATTCTGGATACGGCTCGGTGCGTCTTGATGACGACTTGCATCGGCAGGCCCTGCGACCCGGGCAGCGGTGGAAACTGGAAGCAGCGAAGCGACGCGCCGGCGATGCCACTCCACTTCCTGCAGCTCCTGCTGCAGTTGCGCGGCGCTTCTTGCTTGCGTCGCTCCCATGGCTTGAACAGCACGCCGCCGATGCCCTGGTTCACCGTCGGCACGCCGGTGATCTGGAACATCTGGTCGTATTCCGGGAGCTCGCGTGCGATCCGAACACCTGCTTGCGCGTAGGCATTCATCTGCTGCGAGGTCGCATTCGGCGGCGCCGACGATCTGCCGACAGCACGAAGCCCTGATCTTCCTCGGGCGCGAGCTCGGACTTCGACGTCATGAACAGGTAGCACGACGCCGCGCCGAGCAGTATCACGCCCATGACGACCGGCACCGACCAGGTGTCGAGCGTGCCGTGCAAGCAACCGCTGGTACCGCGTGATGCAGCGCGCTCGAACTGACGGTCGATGAAGCCGCACGAAGCGCCCGCTTTCCTGCTCGCGCGCGAAGATGCGCGCAGTCATCATCGGCGATAGCGTCAGCGCGACGATCGCCGGAGACGGTGACCGCGCCGGCCAGCGTGAATGCGAACTCGGTAAACAGCGCGCCGGTCAGCCCGCCTGGAAGCCGATCGGCACGTACACCGCGACCAGCACGACGGTCATCGCGATAATCGGGCCGCCCGAGCTCGCGCGCGGCGATGCAGCGACGGCCTGCAGCGGCGCCTTGCCTCTCCTTCATGTGCCGGTCGACGTTCTCGACCACGATGATCGCATCGTCGACGACCAGGCCGATCGCCAGCACCAGCGCGAGCAGCGTCAGCAGGTTGATCGAATAGCCCGAGCAGCGAGCATGACGAAGAAGGTGCCGATCGAGCGATAGCGGCATGGCGATCACGGGAATGACCACCGCAGCGCAAGCTGCCGAGGAAAGGAAGATCACGATGCGTGACGATGACGAGCGACTCGGATCAGGGTCTTCACGACCTCGTCGATCGAGCTGCTGATGAACTTTGGTCGCCGTCGTAGACGATTTCGCCGCTGAAGCCCGCTCGGCAGCTGCGCCTGGATTTCGGGCAACACCTGCGCGCACGCGCTTCGCGACGTCGAGTACGTTGGCGTCGGGCGCCACCTTGATGCCGATGAACACGGCATTGCGTGCCGCCGAACGCGGTACGTTGAAATCGTAGTTCTCCGGCGCCGAGCGAGACCGTTGGCGACGTCCTCGAGGCGCACGATCGAGCCGTCCTCTGCTCGCATGACGACGAGCTTCTTGAATTCGTCGACCGAGTGCAGGTCGTCCCGGCGGTGAGGTCGACGCTGACCATCTGGCCCTTGGTCGTGCCGAGCGCGGCGAGGTAGTTGTTGCGGCCAAGCGCGCTGCGACGACGTCGGTCGCGGTAACGCCGTAGGCGCGCGAGCCGCGTCGGATCGAGCCAGGCGCGCAGCGCGAACGTCCGGGCGCCGAGGATTTCCGGCGGTCTGCACGCCCTCGACCGAATCGAGCTTGGGCTTGACCGACGCGGACCAGGTAATCGGTGACGTTGTTGTTCGGCAGCACGTCGCTGCAGAAGCCCATGTACATGCGCGTCGATCGTCTGCGCCGACCTGCCACCGTCAGCACCGGCTGCTGCGCCTCCGGCGGCAACTGGTTGCGCACCGAAGTTGACCTGGGTATTGATCTCGGTGAGCGCCCGGTTGGAGTCGTAGTTCAGGCGCAGCGTCGCCGGTGATCGTCGGACACGCCGATGACGCTCGTCGATGACATGTAGTCGATACCCTGCGCCTGCGCGATGGCGCCTTCCAGCGGCTGGGTGATGAACCCGGCGACGGTCTGACGCGTCGGCGCCGTAGTAGGTGGTGCGTGACCGTTACGACCGCGTTCTGCGTCTTGGGGTACTGGCGAACGGACAGGTCGCTCAGCGAGCGCACGCCCAGCACCAGGATCAGGAGACTGATGGTTATCGCGAGCACCGGCCTGCGGAATGAAGAGATCGGTGAAGTTCATGTGCGCGGACTCACTTTTCCTGCGGCGTCGGATTGGGGCTGTTCGACTGGCTGCACGCTTGTTGTCGATGATCAGTGGCGTGCCGGTCTTGAGCTTCACCTGCCCGCTGGTCACCACCTCGGTTCCGCCTCGATGCCCTTCAGGATCGCGACCTGATCGCCGCGCGTCGGGCCGGTGGTGACGAACACCTGCTGCGCGCGAGCAGGCGTGATTTCCCCTTTCTCGTCCGTGTCCTCCTTCTTGTCCGAGGGCTTCACCCACGAATACCGTGTCGCGCCGTAGGGATTGAAGGTGATGCGCGGTCTGGCGGCAGCGTGATGATAGCGGTTCTCCTCGCCCGAGTTCACCCGCACATTGGCGAACATGCCGGGGAGCAGCTAGCTGCTTGGGATTGGGGATCGTGGCCTCGACCTGCACGTTGCGGGTAGCGGTGTCGATCTTGGGGTTGATCGATTGATCTTGCCGGTGAACGGCACGTCCTTGAAGGTATCCGTCGTCAGCGTAATGGTCTGGCCGATCGCGACCTGCGGCAACTGCTGCTGCGGCAGATAGAAGTCGACGTAAATCGGGTCGATGGTCTGCAGAGTGACGTAAGTTTGTCGGCCCGGATTCATGTACTGACCGGGATTGATGGTGCTGATGCCGAGCCTGCCGGCGAACGGCGCCGCGCAGCGTTTTCTTTCCACCACCGCCTGCTGCTGCGCGACCTGCGCACGCTTGCTCTTCAGATCGCCGGCGTCGGTGTCGACCTGCGCCTTGCTGATCACTTCCGCTTCCGAGTTGCGCCTTGTCGCGCTCGTAGACGGTCGCCGCGAGCTCGGCAGCCGCTTCCAGCGAGTGAAGCTGGGCGATGTCCGAGTCCGCGTTCAGTTGCGCGAGCACCTGGCCCGCCTTCACCTCGTCTCCAGACTTGAAGTTGACGCTGCGGACGAGGCCCGCAACCTCGGTGGTCACGTCGACGCTGCGCACCGCCGCGCAGCGTTCCCACCGCATTCAGTTGGGGCTGCCAGAGCTGATAGTCGGCCTTCAGCTGGCAGCTGACCGTCGCTGGCGGCAGTCCGCCCTTGCCCATGTACTTCGCCATCATGTAGCCCTTGAAGAAGTTGTATCCCACCAGGCCGCCAATGAGCAGTCCGACTGGCGATCAGCATGATGGTCATGCGCTTTTTCATTTCGCTTTCCCTGTCTCGAGATGACGCGATCGCTTGCCGCGCGAACGCTATTGGATCTTCGACTCGGCGCCGGCCGCGGCTTGCGCGTCGCTATTCCACCAGCCGCCGCCGAGTGCCTGGAACAGCGCCGCCGTGTCGGCGTAACGCAAGCGACTGCGCGATGACCAGGTTGAGGCGCTCCTGCTGGTACTGCTGCTGTGCGATCAACAGCGCGAGGATGCCGGTGCCGCCGAGCTGATACTGGCGCTGGGTCAGCTCCAGCGTCTCGCGCGCGAACGCGGTCGCGTTGGCTCTGGGATTTGAGCTGACGCGCATCAGCCTCCAGGGCGCGCAGCGCATCGGCGACGTTTTGAAATGCAAGCGAGCACCGTTTGCCGGTATTGCGCATCCGCCTGATCGTAAGCGGCGACCGCGGCGGCGGCGCGCTTCGAGCTCCGCCGCCGTGGAACAGCGGCTGCAACAAGCCGGCGCCGATGCTCCAGACCGCAGGTCCCCTGAACAAGCTGTAGCAATTGCAGCGCTTGCGAACCGAAGCTGCCGGTCAGATTGATCTTGGGATATCTCTGTTGGCGGTCGCGACGCCGATTTAGTGCGCTCGCTTGATGCAGGCAGCGCCTCGGCGGCCTGCACGTCCGGACGCTGCCGGGTCAACGATGAGGGAATGCTCACCGGAAGCTCCTGCGGCAGGGTGATAGCGTCGAGATCGAACTCGGGCAGCACCGCGCTCGCTGGGCAGCCTGCCGGACAGCACCGCAAGCTGATGGCGCGTTTGACTGAGCTTCACGTTCCAGGGGCGGCAGCAGGGAACGCGTCTGCTCGACCTCGCATGCGCTGCGTGGTTACGGTAACAATCGCGCCACCCGCCAAGCTCGAATTGCCTTTCGATCAACGCGACCTGCTTCTCCTCTGCTGGCGAGCAGTTCCTGCGTGGCTTTGAGCTGTGCGCGCGCAGTTGCAGCCTCAGCCGAATCGCGGTGGTGACGACGTTCGCGGTCAGGGAGAGCCTTTGCGCCTTCCAACTGGAAGCTCTGGTAGTCGACCAGTGCCTGGAACCCTTCCAGCTCGCGCCGGTTGCCGCCAAAAGCGTCGAGCGCATAGGAAACGTTAACCGACGCGTTATAGAGGTTGAAGATGCTGGATGGCGCGCCGGGCTGGCCGAAAGACGCACCGGTGATTTTCTGGCGGGTGGCGGAGAGGTTGCCGTCGACCGACGGCGCAGCAACAGAAGCGCCCTCGTTCCGCGATCAGATTTTCACGCGCTACCGTGAGCGTAGCCTGGCTGCCGCAAGCGTCCGGATTCCCGGCCAGCGCGTCGCGAACAAGCTCGGTCCAGGGGCTCGGAGTTGAAGAGCTTCCACCATTGCGCCGGGGAGGTCGCCGCCGGCAACGAAGCGCTGCGCTTCGCCGCCTTTGCACGGCGCGGCCGCGGCCGTCTGGTCGGGGATCGGTGTCTCCGTGTATCTGCCGGGTCGCGGGCGGCTCCGGCCGGCGGAAATCGGGACCGACCATGCACCCCGCGAGCGTCATGCTGACGTGCCAGTGCCAACATTGCACTGCGAAAGGTGATCACTTCGTCATGCTCCGTCTTTGTGCGCGAGATTGACCGCTGCGCTCGTCGCGGGTCGAGGTTAGTGCTGCAGAGCGACGAAATCGACTTGCGATACCGAGATCCGGTTACTTGATGTTATCGGACCGGCGTGAGAATTTTACACGATCAGCGCGCGTCCGCGCCTGACCGCGCTCACGCGCGCCGTTTGGGAATGGACCGAGCGCGCATCGATGGACATCGAACGCCGTTGGCACGAGCGGGCGTGGTTCCTCCGAGCTCCGGCGGACGTGCATACGACGATGCCTCGCCAGGGCCAGCACGCCGGAAAGCAATAGTGACAAATGCGTCGCCTGTCCACCAGCATCGCCGCCGGGCCAGAATCGGAGTCACGATCGACGTCCCGAGGAGCGCACCGCCCAGAGAACCGCTCAGCGCGACGCAGTCCCGCGCTTCTCTTTTTGTTTGCCACGCGCCGTAGTCCACCGTCCGTTGTCAAATTCATCGCGGATGCGCCCAGAGGCGTTTCAATACGCCTGTATGCAATACCGCCGCAACGCACCTGCGGCGCGCGCAGGAAAACCAAAAGGCTTCCGGCGGCCTCGCCTTTCAGGCGGCTTCGGCCAGGACCGGTACCGATGCGTCTGGATGCGATCAGCGCGCACGCATCGCCGTCTGCCTGCGCCTTGGCCGATCGTCACGGCAGTTCGCACCGCGTCGTCGCCCATCGCGACACCCTCGATGCGAATGACCTCGACATCGGTCATGCCGATGAAGCCCGAGCACCGCGCGCAAATAGGGCTTCCTGGAAGTCGTATTCGCTTCATCGGTCCCTCGGCGTAGATTCCGCCGCGGGCAAGCACCAGGATGACTTTCTGCCCTGGACCAGTCCCAGTCGGCCCCTTGTCGGAATACGAAAAACGTCACGCCCGGCCTGCACGATGTGATCGATCCACGCTTTCACCGACGCCGGAGATGCCGAAGTTATGCATCGGGTGTCGCGAGAACGAGGACGTCGGCGGCCATCAGCTCAGCCGACCAATACGTCCGACAGCGCGAGGGCCTGCAGCTTCCGCGGCGCTGCGCTTGTCTTTGCTCGAGCACCGCGGCCGGTGACGTAAACGCTTCACCCACGTCGGGCAAGGGTTCCTGGCTAAGTTCCGCACGACGACTTTCGCGGCTGGATAGCGCGACTTCAGATCGTCGACGATGCGCCGCGCCGATTTGGTGCGAATAGGACGGCGCGGTCGCGCGGACTGCCGAGGATCAGCAGAATGTTCTTCATGGTGCATTCCTTTCATGACGGAACGGTTGAAAAATCGGTGCGGCGCTGCTGGCGAGCCCTGGCGTCGCATTCCACCGCCGCGTTCCACATTCACTTTGGCTGCATAATTCATATGTGTAGCAATTGGTCAAAAACTACTTGATGGCGCTGAGCGCGCTGAGCGAGCTCACCGCGATCGATGCCGGACAATGTCCGCGCGAACTGGCTCTTGATCCCGTCCACCAGCTTGGCGCCCGGCGGCTGGCGCTCGATCTCAAGGGCGGTCGGTGCCGCCATCACGCCGCGGCGGATCGCGAGGGATGATCGACGCGGCGGACCAGACCCGTCGGCTTCGAGGCGGTCGACCAGCTGCGTGATGTTGGAACGGAACGCAGGTCATCTTGGCGGCGCATTCGGACAGGCTCAGCGGCTCGCCGGCACGGCACGGAGGAAGGTCAGCGCGCCAAATTTGGCCAGCGACAGCCCGACCGTCCGCCAGCGCGTCCTCGAGACGCTTCTCGATCGGTTCCCGCCGCATGCATGAGCAGAAACATGGTTTCGTCGGCGGCGGCCGGCACCTCACGAAGGTGGGCAGGCTTTTTTGTTCATACATGAATAATATAGCCAGAATAACTCGTCATGATTCCGCCGGCAGTGCCGACGCCTTATTTGCCGGGGTCGCGGACGTCGGGAAACTTATCGAACTCAACGTTATAGAGGATCCCGTTCAGCTTTTCGACCCGCCGGATGTAGACCGTTTGGACGATGTCGCGCGTCTCCGGGTCGATCATGATCGGGCCGCGCGGGCTCATCAGCTTCATGCCCTTGAACGCCGCACAGGAGCTTGTCGGGGTCGGTCGGAGCCCTGGGTCTTCTTCAGCGCCTCGGCGATCGCCGCCATGCCGTCGTAGCCGGCGCAGGCCATGAAGTTGGGGCGCAGCTTGCGTGCCGTTGGTCTCCGCGTACGCCTTGAGGAACGCCTTGTTCTCCGGGCGAATCGTGCGCCGCCGAATAGTGGAAGCTGGTGATGATGCCCGATCGTGCCGTCGCCCATCGCCTGCAAGCACGCCGTCGTCGGTCAGGTCGCCGGTGGCGATGATCTTGATGCCCGCCTGCCTTGAGCCCGCGCTCCTCGTAGCCCTTGATGAAGGCGATGGTCTGGCTGCCCGGCGGCAGGAAGACGAACACCGCTTCGGGCTTGGCGTCCTTGATCGCGCTGGAGGAACGGGCGCGAAATCCGGATTCGCGAGCGGCGTGCGCACGCTGTCGACGATCTTCGCCGCCGGCGCGCCTTGAACGCCTTGACGAACGCTGCCTCGGCGTCGCTGCCCGGGCCGAAGTCGGAAACCAGGGTGAACACCCGCTTGATGCCGTTCTTCGCCGCCCACTGCGCCATCGGCTGCGTGTCCTGCGGCAGCGTGTGCGACACGCGGACGATGTACGGCGAGCGCGTGGTGATGACCGACGTGGCGGCGTTCATGATCACCATCGGCTTCTTCGCCTCGGTGGCGACCGGCGCGACCGCCAGCGCGTTCGGCGTCAGCCCGAATCCGGCGAGGATGTCGACGTTGTCGCGGGTCACGCGTCTCCTGCGCGAGGCGCTTGGCGATGTCGGGCGCCGCGCCGGTCGTGTCCTTGACCACGATCTCGATCTTCTTGCCGCCGAAGACGTCGCCGTTCTGCTTGCAGGTAGGTTTTCATGCCGCCCAGGATCTGCGCGCCGTAATCGGCGAACGGGCCCGAGAATTCGGCGATGACGCCGATCTTCACCGTTGCCTGGGCCCAGACCGGGCCTGACTCGCAAAAGCAATAAGCTCACCAGCGACAATCTGACCTGCTCCATCGCACCACTGTTTCATCCGCTGCTTCATTGTAGTCTCCTCCGAGAGTCATTTTCTGGCCGATCCTGGTCGCGGGCGCTTCCTCGCGCCACAATCCCAGCGCCTTTTGCACCGGGCGGTCGGAAAAGCTGAACAGCACCGCGTCGTCAGTGCGCGTGATGCGAGACCTCGCACCACGACGGCACCACGAAAACATCGTGCGGCGCCCATTCGAAAGTATCGCGTCGCCGACGACGCTGCGGCCGCTTCCTTCGACGACGCAATACACGGTACCGTCGGTCGCGCGATACGACGCGCCTTCGAAACCGGCAGGCAATAGCTGGATGAAGGTGCCGATGGTCGGCATCGGATAGCCGCCGGTCGCGGGATTCGCGTATTGCATCTTCAGCCCGTGCGACGGATGCGGATCTCCGTGGCGGCGAAGCTGCTCCAGCGCCTCGCGGCTGCGCGCATAGGGGTAGCTGAATACCGGCGTGGTGCGCGACCGGCAGTGTTCTCGAGCGGCAGCATAGTTGGCGCCGTAGCGCGCCAGCGCGTCGCCTTCGGGCGCGCGTGACCGGCTGCACTTCCTCCGGATAGCGCTCGGCGAAGCCGGCGTCGAAGAACGCCACCAGCGGAATGTCGAGCCCATCGAGCCAGATCACCGGGTCCTTGCCCGGGTTGCCGTGATCGTGAAACGTCCACGACGGCGTGATGATGAAGTCGCCCGGATGCATCGTGGTTCGCTCGCCATCGACGGCGGTGTACGCGCCTTCGCCTTCGACGACAAAGCGCAGCGCCGATTGGGTATGGCGGTGGCTCGGCGCAACCTCGCCGGGCAGGATCAGCTGCAGGCCCGCGTACAGGCTGTGGGTGATCGACGACGCGCCGCGCAGTCCCGGATTCTCCATCACCAGTACGCGCCGCTCCGCTTCGCGCGCGGTGATGAGACGGCCGGCCTCCATCAGGTACGGGCGCATCTGCTCGTAGCGCCAGAGCGCGGGCACGCATGGCGATAGCGGGCGCGGCGGGACCAGGTTGCCGATGAGCTTCCCACAGGGGAGTCAGGCTGTCCGCTAGTCGATGCGCTCGATAAGAACGCCGTGCGTTCGTCGGTCACGTCGGGTTGGGCGAACAGCATGATGTCATTCCTCCATCGGCAAATCTTATCCGAATCGTTCGTGCCGCTTGTCGATCATCCACGAAATTGCCGGTGCCCGCGATAAAGCGGTCGGATCAATCGGCCAGGCAGCGGTCGGGCTTCCAGCCATAGAGCCATTCGAGGGCGTCATAGAAGCGCTCCGGGGTGCGGCCCTTCCACAAGTCATTGCGCACCAGCCGCTCGACGCCCTTGGCGTGATAGATGCGCCCCATCTCGCGCGTCATCAGCAACACGCGCGCGGTCCGGGTGACGCGTGAGCGCTGGTAGCGCTCGAACGCCGCGGCGAGATCGCCGTTACTTGCGCGCACGGCTTCGCCCAGCGTGACGCTGTCCTCGAGCGCCATGCACGCCCCCTGCGCGAGGTATTGCAGCATCGGATGCGCCGCGTCGCCGAGCAAGCGTCGCGCGGCCGAAGGTCCATTGCGCGATCGGCTCGCGATCGGCGGTCGCCCATCGCCTCCAGCTCTTGGGCAGCGAGAGCAGCTGGCGCGCCCGCGGCACGATGCCGGTGAAATAGGACAGAACCTCTTCCTGGCTGCCCTCGGTGATGCTCCAGGTTCTCGGTCTGACGACTGTGAAAGGTGACGACGACGTTGTACTGCGCGCCGCCGCGCAGCCGGGTAATGCACCAGGTGGCAATTGGGGCCGCACCACACGACCGGGGCGTTCTCCTTGAGATCGTCCGGAAATTCCGCTTCGTCGACCACGGCGCGGTAGACGACGTGGCCGGATACCGCGCGTTGTCGCCGACGTATTGCTGGCGCACGGTCGACTTGCCGCCGTCGCATCCGATGACCGCGTCGGCCTCGAACGAGCGCCCGCGCTGATCGATGACGGCCACCCGGTCGCCGGCTCTGCTCGATCCGCTCGACGCGGGTGGAAGTCTCGAGCTCGATCTGGCCATTCTCCTGCACGCCTTCCAGCAGCGACAGGATGGATGTCGGCGCGATGGATGACGGCGTACGGATTGCCGAAGCGGGCGCGAAACGCGTCGCCGAGGGGCACGTTCGCGATCTCGCTGCCGTCGACCGCGTCGCGCAGCGTCAGGCGTTCGGTGTAGACCGCGCGACGCGCGGGCGCGCTCGCCGATGCCCAGGGCGTCGAAGGCCGAAAAGGCGTTCGGCCCGAGCTGGACGCCGGCACCGATCTCGCCCAGCTCCTGCGCCTGCTCGAGCACCGTGACGCGCACGCCCAGCTTTCGCGAGCGCGAGCGCCGCTGCAAGGCCGCCGATCCCGCCGCCGCACACCACGACCGAAGGCGTGGATGACGAAGCGCGGGCGAGAGCATTCACGCAAGCGTCCTATTGCGATCGATTGCGTTGCCGAGGCGGTTGGAATCGCGCTTCGCGGCAGCATCTCACAATCGAAGGCGGCAGCAAAGACGCGCGACGCGTCGAGACCTTCAGAACCAGACGCGTACGTCTCTCAATCCGCTCACTTCCGCGATAAGCGGGAATCCAGCGTCTTTGCTGACGAACGTTGCGGTCCGCTTTCGCGGGAAGACGCCAGCTGTGCGAAAGCGGTCGCCACTGCGGTAATCCTCCAGTGAAAGCGGGATTGCTAGAATGCCTGAAGCGCAACGAATCCGGGAGCGCGACGCAAATGGAGAAATCATTGATCGAGCGCATGCACATTCGCGAGGTCATCGAAAACTGGGTGCTATGGCGCGACTCGGGAGATTGGGAGCGCTTCCGCACCGTCTGGCATCCGGAGGGCGCATGATGGCGACGTGGTTCCAGGGACCCGCCGAGCGCTTCATCGAAGTAAGCCGCGAAGGTTGGAACAAAGACGTCAGCATCCTGCACTTTCTCGGCGGCTCGTCGATCGACGTCGCCGAGGCGCGTGCGATTGCGCAGACCAAGATGACCATTTCGCAGCGGGCCGAGGTGGACGGCGTCGCCTGCGACGTGCTTGCACGGGACGCTTCTACGATTTTTTCGAGAAGCGCGACGAGCGCTGGGCGACCGTGCTGCGCCAGCCGATCTATGAGAAGGACCGCATCGACCCCATCGATCCGGGCGCGACGCTCAAGCTCGACGCGGCACTCCTTGCCGAGTTTCCCGAAGGCTACCGTCATCTCGCGTATGCGCAGACAAGAATAGGCTTCACCGTCAAGCGCGACAATGCCGATGCGGAAAGGTTCCGCAGTTAGGCAGCTCTACGACGACGGCGCGGCCTGGCTTGCCGGCAAGCCACTGAACCGGTAGTCGGCGTGGACGAAGTGCCGCTAGTCGACGCGATTGATCGATGATCGGCGCAACCCTCGCGCCGCGACGCAAATGAAAGAGACGCACATGGAACTTTTCAGCGAAGACAATTCAACGCAGGTCGTGCAGCAACGCAATGCCGCGTAAGGATCCGCGCACGCGCCGGATACTCGACGTGATCACCGCCCACCTGCACGCGATAGTGCGCGAGCTCGAGCCGACCCGCGCCGAGTGGGAGCAGGCGATCGCGTTCCTGACCCGCACGGGTCAGATGTGCTCCGACAAGCGTCAGGAGTTCATCCTCCTGTCCGACACGCTCGGCGTCTCGATGCTGGTCGACGCGATCAATCACCGGCGCGAAGGTGGCGGCACCGAGAGCACTCGTGCTGGGGCCGTTTTACGTTCCGGGTGCGCAGCGGATGCCGCTCGGGCGCGTCGATCTCGAAAGACGGCAAGGGCGAGCCGATGCTGGTCGCGGACGCGTGCTCGACCGCGCCGGCCGGCCCATCGCCGACGCGACGCTGGACGTTTGGCAGGCAGCGCCGAACGGCTTTTACGACACGCAGGACCCGCAGCAGCCGGCGTTCAACCTGCGGGGAGTGTTCACCACGGGAGCCGACGGCCGCTATCGGTTCACGACGGTCAAGCCTTCGTCGTATCCGATTCCCGACGACGGCCCGTCGGCGACATGCTGAAAAGGGCGGACGGCATCTCGTACCGGCCGGCGCACATTCACTTCATCGTCACGGCGCCAGGCTTCCGTCCGATCGTTACGCACCTGTTCATGGCCGGCGACCGCTATCTCGATCTCCGACGCCGTCTTCGGTGTGAAACAGAGCCTGGTCGTGACACCGTCCCGCGTTGACGACAGGGAGCGTGCGCGCGCCGCCGGCGTGGCGACACCGTTTTGGGAAATCGCTTTTGATTTTGTTCTCGCGGGCAACCTGAGGCTCGCTGGCCCGCACGCCCGCCCATGGCGGAGCCTGCCGCGGCTGGCGCTGGCGGGCCGAACTAACTGGGGCGGCTCATCACTTGATCACCTCATCCGCGCGCACAAGCAAGGATTGCGGAATTGTCAGCCCGAGTGCCTTCGCAGTGTTCAGGTTGATCACCAACTTGTTCATTGTGCCAACCGCGAGTTGTCCGCGGCAAAGAGACGCCAGTCGCCCGGGATTCCCTTGAGAACCTGAAGCCCTCGATCGGTGAAGAGGATCCCGGATCCTGCCACGAGGTCTTTGACGGTGTTCGAGACCAAGACCTCGCCCGCCCCCGATCCCTCCATCACGCGCGCGGCGATGTGCACGGCGATACCGCTGACGCTCGTTCCGGCGAGTTCTATCTCGCCGGTATGCAGGCTCGCCCGGATCTCGATTCCGAGAGGGCGAACGGCCTCTTTGATGGCACAGCGCAGCGGGATCGCCCGCGTCGGCCCGTCGAAGGTTGCGAGGAAGCCGTCTCCGGTCGTGTTTACCTCGCGACCGCGCCACCGCTCCAATTCGCGACGCACGATCGCGTGATGCGCTTCGAGCAGCCCGCGCCAGCGGCGGTCGCCGAGTTCGGCCGCCCGCCGGGTCGAGCCGACGATGTCCGTGAAGAGCACCGTGGCCAGGATACGGTCGAGCTTGCGCCTCCTGCCGCATGCCCGTCAGGAATTCCTCGATCTCATCGACCAGAGTGTCGGTATCTCCGACCCACACCAAGTGGTCGTCGCCGGGTAGCTCTACGTATTTTGCGCCGGGGATCTGGCCCGCGATCCAGCGCCCCTCTTCCACGTTCACGTCGCGATCCCCGCTTCGCTGCAAAACGAGCGTCGGCACGGTGATGGTCGGCAACACCGCCCGGTATCGATTTCCGTGTTGAGGCGATTCAGCGCGACCGCGGCGCCGGGGCTGGCGCTGCGGCGGAAGAAGGTTGCGATCCGCCGCATAAGCGCGGGATCACCGACTGCGCTCGGCGCGAGCACCGACACATCCATCTGCCCTGCCCACTCGCGCTCGATCAACTCGTGCTCGCGTTCGCGTTGTTCGCGCGTCGGCGCCTAAGGATAATCCGCGCTCCAGAGTCGCTTGGCGTAGACGCCGACGAGTACCAGCGCGCGAACCTGCTCGGGATATGTTGCAGCGAAGAGCACGCTCATGTTGCCGCCCTCGGAGGCTGCGACTATGGCCGCCCGCTGCGAGCCGGCCGCTTCAAGGACAGCGCGCACGTCATCCATGCGCTGATCGAGCGTCGGCAACCTGTCGTTCGACATGCGGTCGGAAAGGCCCGTGCCGCGCTTGTCGAACAGAATCAGTCGCGAGAACGCTGCGAGCCGGTGGAGGAAAATGAGCATATTCGGGCACCTCCCAGCCCTGCTCGACGTTCGAGATCCAGCCGGGAACCCAGAGCAGATCGAATGGCCCATCCCCAACGACCTGGTAGGCGATGCTGACGTCGCCGCTCTTGGCGTAACGCGTCTCGGGATCCTGCATAGGAGTCTTTGAAAAACTGGGTGGGCCCGGCTGGACTCGAACCAGCGACCAAAGGATTATGAGTCCTCTGCTCTAACCAACTGAGCTACAGGCCCGCACGCGGATTCGGCGCCGATTATAGCGGACTGGCGATGGTCGTCGGCTCGCGCTGCGATAGACTCGATGACATGATAGTCACGATGCGCTGAGCGCGTTGCGCAGCTCGCGTCAATCTCCGACCATGGCGATCGATCCCGATCCTCCGAAGCTCGAAACGACGCTGACACTGCGCGATGGCCGGCGCGTCCGGGTGCGATCGATCCGTCCCGCGGACGCAAACATGGACCGCGCGTTTTTCGCGGGCTTGTCCGAGCAGAGCCGTTACATGCGCTTCATGCAGCATCTGGCGGAGCTCACGCCGCGGCTGGTACGGCAGTTCACGCAGATCGACGACACGCGGGAAATGGCGCTGGTCGCGCTGGACGATGCCTCGGGGGACGAGACGATCGTCGGAATCGCGCGCTATGTTGCCGAAACCGAACGGGGAGAGAGCGCCGAATTCGCCATCGTCCTCGCCGATGCCTGGCAGGGATACGGGCTCGGCCGCGCCCTGATGGAAATGCTGATCGAAGGCGCGCGGCGGCGCGGTCTGCACACTCTGGTCGGAAGCATACTGGCGGTGAATGCACCGATGCGTGCGCTCGCCGCTGCGCTGGGCTTTACCATGCATCCCGATCCCGAGGATGCGAGACACGTGATCGCCACGCTGGATCTCGCACCGACCTGAACCCCGAGGTTCAGCGATCCCGCCGGAGCACTAAGAAAACGCCGCGGCTGCGGCGTTTTTCCTGACGCGTTGAAACGAGACTACCGTCAACCTTCGCCTTCGATAAAGCTGCGCAGCTTCTCCGACCGCGATGGATGGCGCAGCTTGCGCAGCGCCTTGGCTTCGATCTGGCGGATGCGCTCGCGCGTGACGTCGAACTGCTTGCCGACTTCCTCCAGCGTATGGTCGGTGTTCATCTCGATCCCGAAGCGCATCCGTAAGCACCTTGGCCTCGCGCGGCGTCAGCGTGTCCAGCACGTCCTTGCATACGTCGCGCAAGGCTGGCGTTGACCGCGGCGTCGATCGGCGCCACCGTGCTCGCGTCCTCGATGAAGTCGCCCAGATGCGAATCGTCGTCGTCGCCGATCGGCGTTTCCATCGAAATCGGCTCTTTGCTGATCTTCAGGATCTTCCGGATTTTCTCTTCCGGCATTTCCATCTTCTCGGCCAGCAGCGCAGGATCGGGCTCCTGCCCGGTCTCCTGCAGGATCTGGCGCGAGATCCGGTTCATCTTGTTGATCGTCTCGATCATGTGCACCGGGATCCGGATCGTGCGCGCCTGATCGGCGATCGAGCGCGTGATCGCCTGCCGGATCCACCACGTGGCGTAGGTCGAGAACTTGTATCCGCGGCGGTATTCGAACTTGTCCACGGCCTTCATCAGGCCGATGTTGCCTTCCTGGATCAGGTCGAGGAACTGCAGGCCGCGGTTGGTGTATTTCTTGGCGATCGAGATGACCAGGCGCAGGTTGGCCTCGGTCATTTCGCGCTTGGCCTTTCGAGCCTTGGCTTCGCCGGTCGACATCTGCTTGTTGATCTCCTTCAGATCCTTCAAGGGGATCATCACCCGCTTCTGCAGATCGAGAAGCTTGTGCTGCTGCTCGACGATCGCCTGCCGGAAGCGCGTCAGCGTCTCGCTGTAAGGATGGTGGCTGGCGATCTCGCGGTCGATCCAGCGCAGACTCGTCTCGTGCTCCGGGAACTTCTTGATGAACTCCGGGCCGCGGCATCCCGCCCTTGTTGACCACGAGGTCCTGGATCTTGCGCTCGGTCTGACGGATATTGTCGACCTCGCAACGCACGCTGTCGCAAAGCCGTTCGACCTGGCGTGCGCCGAAGCGAATCTGCATCAGCTCGGCGGAAATCTTCTTCTGCAGCTCGAGGTACTTCGGCGCCTTGTGGCCTTCCTTCTGCAGAACGGTGAGCATGCGCGTGTACAGGCGTCGAATCACCGCGAAGCGCTCGAGTCCCGCGACCTTGAGCCGCTCCAGGTTTTCCGCGGCGATCGCTCCGCTGTTGTCCTCGCCTTCCTCGCCTTCCTCTTCATCTTCGTCGATCGCTGCGAGGGTCTCGGTGAAGTCCATCAGTCCATCGACGACGTCGTCGATCTTGAGCTCGTCGCGCTCGATCTTGCGAAGCGAGGTCGAGGATCTGCGCGACGGTCATCGGACACGCGGAAATCGCCATGATCATGTACTTCAGGCCTTCCTCGATCCGCTTGGCGATTTCGATCTCGCCTTCGCGGGTGAGAGCTCGACCGAGCCCATCTCGCGCATGTACATGCGCACCGGGTCGGTGGTGCGGCCGAATTCCGAGTCCAGCGTGGACGCCGCGGCCTCGGCGGCTTCTTCGTCGACGTCGTCAGCGGCGGCGGTGGGCGCCGCCTCCGACATCAGCAGCGTCTCGGCATCGGGAGCTTCGTCGTAGACCTGGATCCCCATGTCGTTGATCATGGAGATGATGCCTTCGATCTGCTCGGCGTCGAGGATGTCGTCGGGCAGGTGATCGTTGATTTCGGCGTAAGTGAGGTAGCTGCGCTCCTTGCCGAGCACGATCAGATTCTTCAGCCGGGTCTTGCGCGCTTCCGCCTCGGCCGGCGACAACTCGAGCTTGCGCAGTTCGACGCTGCCGTTCTTGCCGCTGCGCACCTTGCCTTCGGCGAGCGCTTTCTCGGTCCGCTTGGCGGACAGCCGCGCCGCGATCTCACCCGGGGACGGCTTGACCGCGGCCGGAGCGCGACGCCTGCCTTGCCCCCCTTACCATTCGCTTTCGAGATTGGCTTGGTGGCAATGGCACCGGGCTTGAGCGGGACATGCTTGCCCGACGACGATGAGACGGGCTTGCCTGGAGTCTTTCCCGCCGCGTGGCTCGGAACCTTTTTCGGTGTTTTCTTGGAGATCTTCTGCAACGGTTTCTTTTTCGAAACCTTCTTCAAAAGTTTCTTTTAGCGACAGGTTTCCCCGCGCGTCTGGACGGCGGCTTCTTCGACCGAGCGCGACTTGGCGGATGCCGGTTTTTCCTCGCCGGTTTTTCGCGGTTCGCTTCGCCGCGGATTTTGCCTTCGACGGCTTGCCCGAACGCCGTTTTGGCGCGCGCGACTTGGGCGCGAGCTTCTTCCGCGTCGCTTCGAGCGCGGCTTCGCCTTCGAGCGCGGCTTCGCCTTCGAGCGCGGCTTCGCCTTGCGGCTGGCTTTCGCTTTGGATTTGGCGCGAGATTTCTTCACAGGCTTCGGGCCTTTTCTGGCCATGGTCGTCCCACTGTTGGGGTGCGGCTCTAAAGACCGAGCGCACCGCTATTTCCGGATTCTCCCGAGATTGGGGCGACTCGGGAAAACTTCAAATTATAACATGTGCTTAACGGGCCTCGGGCTCGGGCCCCTAGGTGCTGCCACCGACGCGGTCGCGGGCCAGCTGCCGCTGGCGAGCACGCTCCGTCTCTTCCACGGAGAGCTCGGCCGGCGGCGCGCGACGCGATTCGGCGTCGTCGCCCCGTTTTTGTGCATTCAACCAATACCGCTTCACCCCTTCGACAAGTTCGATTTCCAGTAATTCGCCCGTCAGGCCCGTCGCTTTCGGCCGCGGTAAGCGCCGCCACGAATACGTCTTCGTAGGTCCCGCCGGCGAAGTGCTGCATGACGCCGGCGGTGGTGAGCGCAACCTTGCTCGCTTCGCAAAACGCGACCAGCGCCGCCAACGCGGCGCCGTCGCCATGAGTCGCCGAGCGGCTTCGGCACGGCAATGCGCCGCGCGAGCTCGGGTTCCAGCAGCACGCATTGGATCAGGCCGCGAATCAAGGATGGGGCGGGGCGCGCGCCGGCTCCGCGCGCGCACCGCCGGCGCGGCGGCAACGGTTTGCTGAAGCGGCAACAACGCCGTCATCTCGCGTTCGGGCAATCCGGCGAGCTCTGCCAGCCGCTGCCGGATCAGCGCGCCGAAGACGGGTGCAGTGAGCTGCGCCAGGAGCGGCTTGGCGGCGTTGACGAGCGCGGCCCGTCCCTCGGCCGACCGCGGCGGATGGCGCGCGGCGAGCTCGTTCAAAAGAAAGTCGGACAAAGGCGTGGCCTCATCCAGCAGTGCCTCGAACGCGGACTTGCCGCGCTGGCGGATCGTGTCGTCGGGGTCCTCACCGTCGGGAAGGAACAAGAATCTCGCGTCCTTGCCGTCGGCGAGCACCGCAAGCGTGTTTTCCAGCGCCCGCCATGCCGCACGGCGACCGGCCTCGTCGCCGTCGAAGCAGAAAATGACGGTATCGGTGACGCGGAAGAGTTTTTGCGCATGGGTCGAGCGTGGTCGCGGTGCCCAGCGTCGCCACCGCAAATTCCACGCCGTGCTGGGCGAGAGCGACAACGTCCATATAGCCCTCGACCACGACCACTTTGGCCGCCGCGCGAATCGCCGGCCGCGCCTGAAACATCCCGTAGAGCTCGCGCGCCCTTGGAAAACACAGGTGTTTCAGGCGAGTTGAGGTATTTGGGCTCACCCTTGTCCAGGACACGCCCGCCGAAGCCGATCACCCGCCCGCTGCCGTCATCGGATGGGAAACATGATGCGGTCGCGGAAACGGTCGTAGCGTTTCCCGGCGTCGCCCGCGATCACCAGGCCTGCGCTTTCCAGCACCTTGCTCTGATAGTCGGGAAATGCCCCGGCCAGCGGTTGCCAGTCGTCGGGCGCATAGCCGATGCCGAAGCGCGCCGCGACCGGTCCGCTCAGGCCCCGTCCTTTGAGGTAGGCAATCGCCCGTTCCGACTCCTTGAGCTGCTGGCGATAGAACTTGGCGGCCTGAAGCAGCACACCGGACAGATCGAGGGCCTCGTCGCGCCCGGCGGCCGCCGCTGGGGCACTTGGGTGCGCGGCACTTCGAGGCCGGCGTCGCGGGCGAGCTCCTCGACCGCGTCCGGGGAAAGCCTTGCCGCCAAACTCCATAAGGAAGCTGATGGCCGTGCCGTGGGCGCCGCATCCGAAGCAGTGGTAGAACTGCTTGGTCGGGCTTACGGTGAAGGACGGCGTCTTTTCGCTGTGGAAGGGGCAGCAGGCAACGAAGTTAGTACCCGCTTTTTTGAGCGGCACGTATCGGTCGACGACCGCCGACGACGTCGACACGGCTCAACAAAGTTTGGATAAAATCGCTAGGAATCATGGTCTTAACCCCGCCGGACCATGGCACAGCTGACGCACACCACGGGGCCCATGAAATACATTATAGGCGACGATTTCGGGTCTGCCGGAAAACCTGAAGGCGGACCAACCCTGCATTTGGGGCAGGAGCTTGGGTCAGGGGTTGAGCCTGATTTTGACCTTGGCCGAAACCAGGCCCATGTCGGCCCTGGCCGGCCAACTGTGGCCGGACTGCCGCCATCACCTTGCCCATCGCCGCCATGCCCACGGCTCCGGCCTGTGCGGCGTCCGCCACGGCGCCGCTCGATCAGCGCCTCGATCTCGGCCTCCGAGAGAGGCTGGGGCATATAGGCTTGCAGCAGCTCGATTTCGGCGCGTTCCGCCGCCGCGAGGTCCGGCCGCTTTCCGGCGTCGAACTGGACGACGGACTCCCGGCGCTGCTTGATCATCTTGTCGATGATCGCGACGACGTCGGCGTCGGCAAGCTCGATGCGCTCGTCGACCTCGCGTTGTTTCATCGCCGCGAGCAGCATGCGTATCGTCGACAGGCGCGTCGCTTCCTTCGCGCGCATGGCGTTCTTCATGTCCTCGGTGATGCGTGCTTTGAGCGTCATCGGCGGTCCTGAATCCCCAAAAGCAAAGGGGCGAATCGCTTCGCCCCCGGCATCGATCGACTCGGCGCGTTTCGCTCTAGTAGAGCTTGGGCGGCAACTGCTGGCTGCGCAGGCGCTTGTAGTGGCGCTTGACGGCGGCGGCGAGCTTGCGCTTGCGTTCGGCGGTCGGCTTTTCGTAGAACTCGCGGGCGCGCAGCTCGGTCAGCAGGCCCGTCTTCTCGATGGTGCGCTTGAAGCGGCGCAGGGCCACTTCGAAGGGCTCGTTCTCGCGAACGCGAACGCTAGGCATGTTTGTCGAATCCCTTTGGTCAACAACGATCTGGAACAGCCCAAAAGTATAACAAGCGAATGGCCACCGGGCAAGCGCCGTGAGCAGCGAGCCAGGGTGGCGTTGTGAGCAGCGAGCCAGGTCCCGCTCGCGTAGCCAATGGGGTGCGAGCGCCTCGCGAACCGAACGCGCGCGCGTCGCAGCTATACTGATTTGATGCTGGTCTTGGGCATCGAAACTTCCTGCGACGAAACGGGTGTTGCGCCTTTATGACAGCGCTCGGGGTTTGCTGGGTCACGCCCTGCATTCGCAGATGGCGATGCATCAGGCCTATGGCGGCGTCGTACCGGAGCTCGCCTCACGCGACCATATTCGTCGGGTGGTGCCGCTGGTGGAGAACCTGCTCGTCGAGAACGGGAAAGGTCCTCGCCGACCTCGACGGCATTGCCTACACGCAAGGGCCGGGGCTCGCGGGGGCCTTGCTGGTTGGCGCAAGCGTCGCAACGGCACTCGGATTCGCGTTGGGCAAGCCTGTACTCGCGGTCCACCATCTCGAAGCTCATTTGCTGTCTCCGCTGCTCGGCGACCCGAAGCCGGACTTCCCTTCGTCGCGCTGCTGGTTTCCGGAGGGCACACGCAGCTCTACGCGGTGGCGGCAGTCGGCGATTACACGCTGCTCGGAGATACCCTCGACGATGCCGCCGGAGAAGCCTTCGACAAGACCGCCACTCTCCTCGGCCTCGGTTATCCAGGCGGTCCCGAGTTGGCGAAGCTTGCCGAGGCGGGGCGATCGGGCGCGGTCGTATTGCCACGGCCGATGAAGGACAGCGGCGACCTCAACATGAGCTTTTCCGGGCTGAAGACCGCGGTGCTGACGCTGGTCCGCGGTCAGGGCGCGCTTGCCGCGCAAAAGCGGATATCGCGCGCGGGTTCGAGGACGCGATCGTCGACGTGCTTGTCGCGAAGACGCTCGCCGCACTCGACCAGACGACCTATACGCGGGTGGTGGTCGGCGGCGGTGTGGGCGCGAACCGCGCCTTGCGCGAGCGGCTGAGCGCGGCAGCGCGCGAGCGCGGCGCCGAGGTTTTCTACCCCGACCTCCAGTTCTGCACCGACAACGGCGCAATGATCGCGCTGGTGGGTGCGCTGCGCTTGCGACACGACGCCGTTGACGACTGACGCCTTTACCGTCAGGCCGCGGTGGGAGCTGGCCGACCTCTCTGCCCCGCGATAGGACCGAGCGAAAACCGGCGCTCAGGCGCCGATCTTGGTTTCGTTGCCGGCGAGCAGCTTGCGGATGTTTACCCGATGCCGCCACACCAGAAGCAGCGCGATCGGGAATCAGCGCCCACGCTTCCGGCCAGTTGCCGAGGAAATAAAAACCCAGCGGCGGTGCGGCGATGGCAGCGATGATCGAGGCCAGCGACGAAATGCGAAACGCGAGCGCGACCACGAGCCAGACGATCAGCACCGCGAGCCCGAGCTGCCAGGACAGACCGAAAGGCAATGCCGGCCGCGGTCGAGGCGCCTTTGCCGCCCGCGAAACGGTGGAAGATCGGATACAGATGTCCGAGAAGACCGCAAGCGCAGCTCCTGCGGTCGCAAGCGACGCGTCACCCCAACTAACGCCCAGGTGATACGCGATCACGACCGCGGCGAACCCCTTGAGGCCGTCGCCGAAGAGCGTCAGCAGCGCGGCCGCCTTGTTGCCGGTGCGCAGTACGTTGGTGGCACCCGGGTTTCCCGAGCCATAGCTGCGCGGGTCCGGCAGCCCGAAAAGCTTGCTGACGACCACCGCAAACGAAACGGAGCCGATCAGGTACGCCGCGACTATGACTGCAAGGGTGGCGAGCGAGGGATTCATCTACAATGCGTGGCAGTCAGGCGCGGTGGATTGTAGCAAAGCGCCGCGAACGCGCGCCTGCCACTTTCGTTCCAATCTCTCCCTTCTCCTCACTTGCCAGTCGTTCTTCACCGACCATGAACAGAATTTTCATCAACGATCTGCGCATCGAGACGCGTATCGGCGTCTACGAGTGGGAACAGCATCTCGCACAGCCGCTGCTGGTGAATATCGAGTTCGAGCTGCCCTCGGCGCAGGTGTTCACCAGCGACCGATTCGAGGATGCTCTCGACTACTCGGCTGTCGTGAAGCGGCTGCAGGCTCTTGCCGCTGACCATACGCATAAGATGCTCGAGCGCTTTGCCGAGGCGATCGGGGAAATTCTGTGCCGCGAGTTTGGCGCGCCATGGGCAAGCGTCAGAGTCGCCAAGCTGGCACCGCTCGCCGGCGTCAAGCAGATCGGCGTTGCGATCGAGCGCGGCACGCGCATCTAAAGGTACGCCCGCGCAAACAGTCCGCGTCAAAAGCATACCCGACCATCGGGACGGACCGACTCCGGCGAAGATTGCCGTGCGCAAGAAGGTCTCATCGGCGACGCGCATGCGAGCGAAGCCGTACGGCAATTCGCGTTCAGTCCCGCGCGCGAGAACTCCCGCATTTCCAGCGTCGATCCGCAGCCTCCGTGAAACATTAGGTTGGTGAATGTCTGGTGGCGACCGTCGGCGGGTGCGAGTTCTCAAGCCGCCACCTTCGGGTAATTTCGATCAGACGATGATGCGTGCAGTTCAGAAAGTGCTCGACCGTGTCGGGAGGCAAGCAAGCAGGACGAGAAGATCCAGCACGCCGCCCCGCTTGAGAGCAAGCGCCTGGCGTTGGAAATGCGCGCCACGGGGGCGCGACGTGCTTCGAAGACATCGCTGGCAATGATGAAGTCGTAGCACGCAGTTTCCGGCGCCTCCGGCGGCGATGTCGAACCTCGACCGGCATCAAAGTAGGTGTTGGTGGCCGCGAGGAACTTTCGCCGTGATATGCATATGTCGTGGAATCGGAAAGGCCGATCCGCAGGTCGAGGCGAGGCGGCGCGGGTCAGGCAGAGCAACACTGCCACCCAGCAACTCACTGGTCAGGTGCACGATTGCGCGGTCGCGCACCGTCCGGGCACCGCATCGCGAGCACGGGGAGCTTCTCGCGTTTTAGCGCCGTCAGGGACGCTATTGGAGGCCCCACAGACGTTTGCCGGAAGATAGTATCTTCAGTCGCCAGTGATGCCGTCTCCGGTGTTGAAAGATGAAGCGCCCGCGACGGTCGCAATCGCCGAAAAAGCGCCTGAGCGCGGATTCGGGCCGAAAACAACGAGGGGAGTGTCACGGTGATCGCGCGAGACTCTGGGGCCCTTACGGTGGGTCATCCCCGCGGATGATGGCGCTGATGCAGCTGCTTCAATCGTTCGCGCGCCACATGCGTGTAAATGGTCGTCGTCGTGATGTCCGCATGGCCGAGCAGCAGCTGAACGACGCGCAAATCGGCGCCGTGATTGAGGAGATGCGTCGCGAACGCGTGCCTCAGCGTGTGCGGCGACAACGGTCGCGCCGGCAATGCCCGCCTTGACGCCGTAGCGCTTGATCAGTTGCCAGAAAGCCTGGCGGGTGAGGGCCCGCGGCGAGCGGTGAGAAACACCGCGGCACTCTTGCCCGAACCGGCCAGCTCGGCCGCGCGCGGTCGCCAGATAGCGTTTGAGCCAGCCGATGGCTTCTTCACCCATGGGGACCAATCGCTCCTTGTTGCCCTTGCCCAGAACGCGGACGACGCCCATGTCGAGACTGACTTGAGCCAAGGTGAAGTCCGACCAGCTCCGGACACGCGCAGCCCGGTAGCGTAGAGCGTCTCCAGCATGGCGCGGTCGCGCAGTCCCAGCGTCGTTTCCGGATCGGGGCGCTCGAGGCAGCGCGCCGATCTGCGCCTCCGACAGATTCTTCGGCAGTGTCGCGGCAGTTTCGGCGACTGAATGCGCAGCGTCGGATCGTCCTTGCAGGCGTGCCCAGCAACAGCTGCAGGCGATAGAAGCGGCGCAACGATGACAGTCGCCGATTGATCGAAGAGGACTTGGCCCCGGTCTGGAATTGCGCGGCGAGGAACGCCTCGATGTCGCCAGCGATTGGCGGCAAGCAGGCTCTTCGCCTGCTCTGGCATCCTCGAGCCAGCGCGCCCAGGCCATGAGATCTCGCCGATAGCTGCCGAGGCTCGATGCGGCAAGGCCATCCTGCAGCCACACCTGGTCGCAGAAGGCATCGATCAAAGCGGAAGCATTCGGCATCCGAGTTGCAGGCAGATGAGCCTACCTGCCGAAGCGATAACCCTCGTGCGTCAACAGCCAGCGCTTGATATCGATCCGGGTTGCCCTCGGTCACGCCCATGAACCCGCCGAGAGACCCGTGACTGCCGACAACGCGATGACAGGGAATGATAGAGCGCGATCGGATTAGCGCCGCACGCCCCGCCTATCGCCCGCGGCGCGCTGCCGAGCTGGCGCGCGATCTCGCCATAGGTGCGTGACTCGCCGACCGGAATCGCCGCGCAGCGCGTCCCAGACGCGTGCGCCGGAACGCTGTTCCCGAGGCGCCAACGGAAGCGTGAAGCGGAACAGCGGGTCATCGAGAAAGCGCTCGATCTGGCGGCATGCCCGCTGCGGCGAGCGCGCATTGGTCGGTCGCCATCGCTCTTTCGCTCAAGGGCAGGTATTCGACGCCGGTGAGCGCCGAGCCGGAGACGCGGTATGCCCAGCACCGCGAACGGTGTTCTGAGCTTGGCCGCGAATTCCGGCGCGCCGGGCACGTGCTCCGCCGATAGGGCGCATCTGCGCTCAACCGAACTTCATCTGGTGCGGCAGAAACGTGACCAGCGCCGGGAAAAAGTAAGAGCAGCAGCGTGGCGACGATCATCGAGATAGAACATCGGCAGTGCGTTGCCGGGCGATCCACGTGATCTCGCCGTCCGGTCATGCCTTGCAGCACGAACAGGTTGAAGCCGACCGGCGGCGTGATCTGCGCCATCTCGACGACCAGCACGATGAAGATGCCGAACCAGAGCAGGTCGATGCCGGCCTTTTCGACCGTCGGCAGGATGACGCCCATCGTCAGCACGACCATCGAAATGCCGTCGAGGAAGCAGCCGAGAACGATGTAGAACAATCGTCAGCGCGACGATCAGCGCGAGCTTGCGAAAGCCCGAGCGCCGCCGATCCACTCGGCCAGGTGGCGCGGCAGTCCGATGTACCCCATCGCCAGCGTCAGGAACGCCGCGCCGGCAAGGATCAGCGCGATCATGCAGTAGAGGCGCGTGCGCGCCCAGCAGGCTGTCGCGGAACGTCGTTCGCGGTGAGCGAGCCCTGCACGCGCGGAAATGACCAGCGCGCCGACGACGCCGAACGCCGCCGCCTCGGTCGCCGTCGCGACGCCGGCAGTAGATCGATCCCAGCACCAGCGCGATCAGCAGGACGACCGGAATCAGGTGCCGCGATGCATAGAGCTTCTGCGCGAACGTGGTGCGCTCGGCGATGTCCGGAATCTTGCCCGGATGCAGCAGCGCCCAGACGACGATGTAGCCGGAGAACAGCGAGCGCGAGCAGCAGGCCGGGAATGCACGCCGGCGATGAACAGTTGCGCGATCGAGACGTTGGCCGACACGCCGTAGACGATCATGATGATCGATGGCGGAATCAGCAGGCCGAGCGTGCCCGCGCCGGCCAGCGTGCCGATCGTGATGTCTTCGGGATAGCCGCGGCTCTTGAGCTCGGGCAGCGTCATCTTGCCGATCGTGGCGCAGGTCGCCGCCGAAGATCCCGACACTGCGGCGAAGATCGTGCAGCCGATGATGTTGGTGTGCAGCAGGCGCCCGGGCACGCGCTCGAGCCACGGCGCCAGGCCCTTGAACATGTCCTCGGACAGGCGCGTGCGAAACAGGATCTCGCCCATCCACACGAAGAGCGGCAGCGCGGTCAGCGTCCACGACGACGCCGTGCCCCAGATCGTCACCGCCATCGCGTCGCCCGCCGGTCGCGACGAAAGAGCTCCATGCCGATCCACGCGACGCCGGCGAGCGCGATGCCGATCCACGACGCCGCTGCCGAGCAGCGACGAACAGCGCGACGATCAGCAAGCGTCGGTGATCAGCAGGTCCATGGCGCTCGCTATTCGATGATGCGCGCGGCTCATCGGCGCGTTCAGCGCGCGACGCGCCGTCGTCCGGTCAGCTCGCCGACCAGAATGGTCGATAAACGCGATCGCCAGCACGACGTTGCCGGCGGCCATCGAAAGCTGCGGAATCCACAGCGGCGTCGCATCGTTGCCGGTGGAAATGTCGTTGAAACGATGCGACTGCCACGCCAAGCCGCGACGCTGTACCAGGCGAACGCCAGCGTCAGCACGAGCGCGACGGCGAGCGACCAGCGCTCGAGCCAGCGCTTCTGCCGTCGGCGCCGGCGTGCTCGAGGATCACCAGCGTCACCCGGATATGCTCTCCGCGCGTGAGCGTGTGCGCGAGCGCCAGAAAGCCGGAGCCGGCCATGAAGTAGCCGGCGTAGGCGTCGGTGCCGCGGACCTGGAAGCCGAGCAGGCGCCCGAAGATGCCCAGCAGCACCATGACCAGCGTGCCGATCGAGAACAACGCCGCCAGGTACGCGGCGGCGTTGTACAGGGCGTCGAGGCGAACGGCGCATGGCTCGCTGTGACGTCAGGCTTGGCATCGCGGGATTGTGTGCCTGCGGGAACGAGCCGGAGCCGAATCACATCTTCCTGAACGCGTCGACGGCGGCCTGCCCCTCGGGCCCGGCTTTCTGAGCCATTCCTGAGCATCGTATCGCCGACCTTCTTCAGGTCGCGCGGTGAGCTGCGGGCTCGGCTTCGACGATGGCCATGCCCTTTTGCTTCAGCTGGTCGATGTACCAGCCGTTCTTGTCCTCCGAGGCTTTCCATCCGCGCGCTTCGGCGTCGGCGGCCGCCTTGCAGCACGGCGTCCTGGGTCGGCCTTGTCCAGCGCGCCGAACGCCTGCTGGTTGACGATCGACCGCGTTCTTCGGCAGCCAGGCTTGCGTGTCGTAGAAGGTCTTGATGCTTTCGTAGGTCTTATCTCTGGCTGCCAGGACACACGCCGATCATCAGTGCGCACTGCCGCCGACGGCGTGGATACATACCCGCTTCGCGGACGGCAAGGTCGCCGACGAAGTGCTCGTCGGCCGCGCGGAGCACTCCCTCGCCGCGATCGGCGAGAAGGTCAACCACGCACTTTCCCGACGATGCAGTGGTGCGACGCGACAAGACGCTGCGCATCGTCTCGAGGCCCGCATCTGTTTGCGCTGGCAACTCGGCCACGGCCGAAGGCCGGGCTCGTGCTCGAATGGGCAGATCCCGACGTCGACACCATGAGCCGCTGGAAGCGATCGCCCAGGCGATGCGCGCGTCGCCTACGTGCACCAGCACCGGGTCTGGCTCGCCGAGGAGCGGGGCAAGCTGCCAGCTGACGTTCGACAGCTTGGCGCGGCATCTTCGCACGGCAATGCGCACACGCCGGAGAGTTCGGCATCACGCACGGTCTGTTCTGGGCAAGGACGGCCGCTTCCGCCACTGCATGTCGCGCGGACCAGCGCAGCATCGCCGGTATGCCCCGTATCGGGACCTGACCAGGATGCCGCCGCTGCCCGTGCACGGTCGTTATCCGATGGCCGGCGGCGCGAATCCCTCGGTGACCCTGCTCGTCACCGACACCACGGACTACGGCGTGCACACGCTGCAAGCCGATCCGACGAAGACGTCTACTGGACCAACGTGACGTCTGGCAGGCGACGGCACGGTCGTCGTGGCGCGCGTCGGCACGCGGCCAGACTACGCTGCGAGCTGGATAGCGGCTACGACGCCGGGAGCGACCGGGCAAGCCGCCTCGCGACGCTGCTGACGCGAGCAGGACGCGCGAATGGGTCGAACCCGAGCACGGGCCCGACGTTCCCCTCGCCGACGGCCAGGCCTCCCGTGAGTGGTCGCCGCGACAGGGCCACCGCCACCTCTGGCTGCACGGCGCCCGACGGCAAGCTCGGGTGGCAGCAGGTGACGAAGGGCGCGTTCGACGTGCAGCGGCTGCTCGGCAGCGTCAGTCGCACGACGGCACGACCGATGCGGCATCAGGCGTCGGGCGAGGACCCGCGCCAGCTGCACCTGTTCGCCGCCAAGCTGGACGGCAGCGAAGTGCGCGCAGGTGACGCGCGCGAACGCGGCACGCACCGCGCGGAGCTGTCGCCCGATCAACAGTGGGCCTACGTCGTCTGGTCCAACCACCGAGGACGCGACCGAACGCCCGCCTGCCGAGCTCGCGACCAACACGAGCACAACACGCTGCCGCAATACCGACCCGCTGCAGGCCTTCGCGCTGCCGCAACAGCGGCCGTTCCAGATCAAGGCCGAGACGACACGGTGCTCTACGGTCAGCCCGCGCTGCCGCCGAACCTCGCCGAGGGCCAAGAAGTGTCCTGTGCTGCTCTACCGCGTCTACGGCGGCCCCCACGTGCAGCTCGTGACCGACCAGTGGCTCGGCGGAATGCCGTTGATGGCTGCAGTCGTTCGCAGGCGAGGGCTATGTCGTGTGCTGGCTCGACAACCGCGGCGCACCGAATCGCGGCACTCGCGTTCGAGCAGGTGCTGTATCGGCATGGCATCTCGGCGTGCTCGAGGAGCAATACGTAAGTAA
>ERZ1370068.2737-contig-1869_pt1 | contig 28557 bp, 46 predicted proteins | sample MGYA00561227_ERZ1370068 | MGnify/ENA primary metagenome ERZ1370068 (study PRJEB38410, sample SAMEA6850437) | metagenome | study: Metagenomic assessment of the ecological functions of the soil: analysis of the soil microbiota associated with the...
GGTTACGTATTGCTTGAGCAACATTGGCTCAAACATCCCCTGCTGCCCATCATGAGCTTGGTGGCATCCAATATATGACCGGCGCTGAATGGTTTCTCAACTACTGTATGCCCAGGCATCCTTACGCTAACCTCGCCGGGTCTCCCGTAACGAAAAGGACGAGGTATCGGCCTTTCAGAGCAAATGGACTGGACCGCCGTGATCCCGCAGCTCCGGCCTCAGTTCGACGTCGGCGATAATTAGGTCGGGACACTCTGCGTGCAGCCGCCGTGACTGCCTCCTCGGCCGGGACGGCAACGTCGAACGAAGTGAAGCCGCAAGCGCGCAGCGCATCCTCTATCGCCATGGCAATCAGGGACTCAGTCTTCAATGATGAGTGCATGCACTCGCCAGAGTCGCCTGTGGCGTACCATTGCACCGGCTGGCGCGGGGGTCACGCGGGCTCGCGGATGGGCGGCGCTGGCGCCGCGACCGCGTCCGGGAGTCCGGCCGTCCTCCGCCATCGGAGCCGTTCCTCGCCCGCCGCGGCCAGGAACTCTCGCTGGTCGAAGAAGTGCGCGCGCTTCAGCCTCTTCTTGATCGACAGCGAAGGGTTGTTCACGGTCGGTCCATCGCACCGCAGCCTCGACGCGGCTGCGCGGTGCGGTCTTCGATGCAGTCGGACGGGGACCCGGCGGACGCAGATACCGCGGCGGGCGCAGCCGAAGCCCGCCTCTGCCGGGCGTAGCGAGGACGTGGGCCTCGGCGACGACCGGATCCGAGCAAAGCCGGTGCCCGGAGCCTCGACTGCCTGCTCATCTTGGTCACGCGGCGTCCAATTCTTTCGCGCTCCGGCGCTTGCGGAGGCGCAGGGCCACCCGGGAGGCCGATTAGGCCGAGCAGTCCGAGCCCCGCGGCACCGGCGATCGGCAGCATGTCGTTTTGAAGCGGCGGATGTGTCCTGCGCCGTGGCGGGCGCGGCCCGCGACCGCAGGAGGCGGAGCGGTCCGGCATTGCGACTAGAGGAACGGACGCCGCCGCGGCGGTCTCGGCACGGTTCAGCGACAGGTGCAGCGACCGAGGCCCGCGCGAAGGGGGCCGCGGCTTTGGCCGGGCGCGCCACGCTCGCGGTTCGACGGATCGTTGCGGATGTGCTGGACTTCGCCGTGGCAATCGTCGGCTCGGCGCTCGGCGCCGGCGCGGGTCGGCGACGCCGGTGGCCGACGGTTCGCTCGCCATCGTCGCCGCGGAGCGCGGGCGCGCTGTCCGGAACGGTGGTGGCCGGCGCTTCAATCACCGTGGTTGCGTAACTTCAGGCGCCACCCGGAGCGAGCAAAGGGTTGAGGGAAGAGGGCGAGGACCGCAGACAATCGCAGTCATCGCGGGGCGGATTTTGCGTTTCTGTATGGGTCATACTAAGGGCAACGAACGGCAGACCACTAGCGGGTACGCGACGGGAGCCACCCTATGCGAGACATTCCAAGCTACGAGGGTGGATCTTCAGGGACCATGGAGCTTAATGCTTCGTTTCACCATGGGCACTCGATAGCTTTGTCACTCTGCGGTCGCGCTCTTCGGTCTGCCTCTTGAGCAATCTTCTCGAACCGTTCGTTCCGTTGCTCTTCGGTTTTCTTTTTGGTCCGGTTCTTTCGCACCGGGCCTCCTGCTCCTGAAATATCCCTGCGAAGACCCTTAAACGCATCCAGTCTCACCGGGATACATCAAGAATACCGCCTAAGGCGAGTGTCCGCTTCACCAAAGCTGCCATAAGCGGAATGTCTGCTTTCGAGCCAAACCGGACACTTGCCGCCTCGGCGTCGGGAGGCGCACTCTCCGGTCAATGCTCCTCGTCGTGCGTATCATGGCCTTCTTCGGTGCGCTGGTTTTGTTTGCGGCAGCCGTCGCCTGGTGGAAGGTCGTCCGCTTTCCGACCAAAGGCCCCGAGGCTGAACGGCGCGACCTAGATTTGCGCCGGGTAGAATCGGCCGCGCTAACGACTGCAATTGCCTTTGGGCTGTGCGCGGTAGCCGCCCTGATAGTGGTCGTGGACTGGTTTGTTGGTTGACATGCGATTTGCGTGATTGTGATCGTAAATTCCGCTTTCCACCCATTCGGACTCTAGACGGTTGATTGTTGCTCCTAGCTAGGAGCGATCCATGATCCGACTGCCGCAAGTCATTGCAGGGCCAAGCTTCCCCTTCGGCCGATGCATGTCTGGGCTATCCGTGTGCGCCTTCAGATTGAGCGCCGAAACCGAGACCTGGCGCTGTTCGACATCGCCTTGGACGGCAAGCTACGGGCCTGCGACGTGGTGGCTCTGCGCTCAGCCGGACATTGTGGCGAAGCCGGGACGCTGCGGAGCCGCGCAATCGTGGTCCAGCAAAAAAGACTGGCCGACCCGTGCAATTTGAGACGCACAGAGCAAGCCCGACGCCTCGCTTGCAGATTGGCTCAATTGCAGGAACGGCGATCCGAACGGCTGGCTATTCCCTAGCCGCATGATCGGAGGCGCTCACATCTCAACACGCCAATACTTTCGCTTATTGAAGGGTTGGATTGCGCTCATCGGACTGGAGCCGCCGCCCATGGCACCCACAGCCTGCGCCGCACGAAGGTCTCCATCCTCTATCGCAAGACGGGCAACCCTAGGCGAGGCCTGCCAGCTGCTCCTGGGACATACCAAGCTGGAGAGAGCACGGTTCGCTACTTGGGTGTGGAGCTGGATGATGCCCTGGCGCTTTCGGAGGGGCTAGAAATCTAGTCCGGCCGGCTAAGCTAGAGTCCGGAATGGATGGAAAGCAGGCATCGGGCCAAGTCATCGGGTTTTATGTGAGTTGTTAACCATTTTTTCTTTACAAGGCAGGCTCGAGGGAGGCTCCCGGCAACTTCGTCACCGCCAGCCAACGTCCATGTCGCTGTCTACCCAAGTACTCGACGATGTGCTTGGTCTCGAGCGTCGCGCCGCCAGGCGCAAAGGCGGAGATCCATTCGATCATCGACGACCTGCACTCTGCATCCAGTGTCACGCGAAATGATTGCCATGGTACGAGGCCATCTCCCTGCGGCTGCACCAGATGGAATGCGCGCTGGGGCGGGGAGACCAAGCTGTCGGAGCTGGAGGCGCGGCGGGACAGCTTTGGCGCATTGCCGCCGCGCTTGGCCCGGACTTCCGCATCGCGAACTAAGTTGATGCAGCTGATACGGGTGGAAAGCAGCTGCTTGCGGAGAGAGCCAGTGGTTAGCGCGGCGTCGCGACAAAGTGTGCGAACACCGCCGAATGAATTGGGCGATCAAACCTTACCCCGTGCAGCGGTGTTGTCCACCCAGCAAAACGACGCCCCCGTGGCGTTAGCCAGAGCCATCGAACTTCACCAACACGTGTTCATCCAGTTTGGGCTTTTCGATGAACTCAATTTTGCAGCCGTGAAAGTGCGAGAAATCACAAACTTTGACGACGTAGTTTCTAAACCCGTGACGGTGCATCGCAACTTGGGCGTTGATAAGAGACTCGCTCACGTCGCTGATGCGCGTTTGGGGGCAGCGCTGATGATGGACTGAAACCTGGATCGAGAGATGCTTTGGCACGTCCAGAGTCCACCCGCTGACGGCCCGACAATAGCAAATCCTCATGGCCGTGCGTCGTTCGAGGCCAGTTGGTCAAGATATGAAGTGCTTCGAAATGTCCGCGCTGGGTCGGGGAAACCTGTCTTGGCGGCCAGTTCGATACAAGATGCGTCAGCGCTGCAATCCTGCCCGAACTTGTTTGCCGGTCATGCCGATGCGCGAAGGCTGGTCTTGGAGCGTCATCTCTTCGAGAACAAACTTGGCACCCGCCTTACCCTCGGCAGATGCCCATCAGATCTTCAGCTTTGATCGCCCCCATTCGTGGGATGACGATTCTGACTTTTTCTCCGATTTCGAAGACCGTTTCTGCAGTGAGGAGGCAACCCTCATAGGATAAGTTGTTACGTAGGTGTGACGGTCATGCTTGGCGCCGTCTCGCAGATCGACTGGCCACCGCCTTTAGCTCGACGTCACGTTCGGTTCCGGCGGTTCACCCAATTCTCAAATGCCGTTGCGTTGCACATTGGCCCCTCCCCAGCGGTTCCAATGGTTTTCGTTTAACGACAAGGGTTTAAAGAATCAGCGTTTAATCGCCAGGCATGAGGTGTGGGCAGTGAGAAGCGAGACCCGCCGCCCCAGCATTTCGCTAAAGAATCAGCCGACGGGCCCAGATGGCCACTAATATGAGCGGCCCACATACCTGACCGCCAGCCGCATTCCCGGTAATGGCAGCTCTGAAGGTCGAAAGCGGACACTAGGAGACTAGAGTCGGAATGGGTGGAAAGCGGGACAGGGGCGAGCGACGCGCCGGGTGGCACGTCGCTCCTCATTTTACCTAGTGCTTCATATCCTTCGCGTCGTGGTCGGTATGGTCCTTATTCCGTAACAGTACCCCCTTTGCCTTCAGCCTTCATCTTCTCGCAGCAATCCTCCTTGGGAGCGGGCGCGGGGAGCGCCCTGAGCGTGGGCAATCGTGGGCAAGGCGACGGTGAAGGCGAGTGCTATCAGTAGCTTGTTCATTTCAATCTCCATCAAAAAATGGCGACTTTCAACCTCCGGCGATGGAGCGAGGAGGAGGTGTTGCAACCTCATTGACGATGCTTTTGAACGCAGTCTCGTTATGGGCGAGGCGCGCGGTGCTTGGGGTTGTTAGGTCTCCTCATCGGCTAGGCTGTTGGGAAGATCGCGGCAGCGCATCCAGCAATGCAGCAAGTCCCTGCATTAGCTTTCCTGTTATGGTCCGGAGACTGATTGGGGCAATTTTCTTCCATTGCGTGAGCCGAGTTCCGCTGAGCTGCCATATTGCTGGAGGCGCCTGAAGAGAGGGGCGCAGTACCAATGCCATCAGGATGGCGAAAACCGGACCCAGCGCATACGGCTTGATTATTCCTCTAGACTACATGCCGCAACCTGCTCTGGCCCATGTCCGCAATGGGTCGAATGCTGCCATCACGGCGCTAACGCGTATGAATGGATGGAAGCAGACATTAGCCAACTTCCATTGCTGTTTTCTGACGAAGCTGCCGACCGTGAGCTAGCGGTTCGAGATGGTCCGCGCTGTTCTCCTTGCGACATTCGGCGCGGGACGTTTCGCAATCGCCGCAGCCTCACTCTTTGGTTTATCGACGCCGGCAGCGAAAGCGATCGTTGGGGGAGGTCGCACCCTCCTCTTGGCGGGTCTGTTACTTCCAGGCTCCGGCGTCGGTTTCGACCCCGTTCACTTTGGTCAGGCAACGCCACGGAGTTCAACTTAAACGCGCTGACCTGCCTTGGCTTTTGGCAACGGTGATATTTGGCGGAGCAATAGGGCCAGCACTCTTGATGTGGGCCTACGCAAACGACGGGGTCCGCTGCATCCTTGCTACTCACTTCTGAAGGAGTGTTCACGGCCTTGATTGCGTGGGTCGTATTTCGTGAGCCCTTTAACCGCCGGATCGGCTTTGGCATGGCGGCCATCTCGTTTATGCGGTTTTGCTGTCCCTGCGTGCACCTTCCGGCCACGCGCGGGCATCCTCGGTGGCTTTGCGGTCGCGGGTGCCTGCCTGTCGTGGGCAATCGACAATAATTGCACGTCCAAAATAGCGGACGTTGACGCCGTAACGCTGGCGCAATCAAAGGCATTAGGCCGGTGCCGCAACACGGCGCTTGCGTTGCTCGGCGGAAGTTCTGTTCCGTCACACGGGCTAGCTATCACGTCCGCATTGGTTGGCTTTTTCGGCTACGGGTCAGCCTGGTCCTGTTCGTTTTGGCCCTTCGTGAAATCGGGGCCGCTAGGACGGGTGCCTACTTCTCCACCGCGCCGTTCATCGGTGCGATAGTGGCTCGGTCGTGTTGCGCGAACCGCTGACCATTGGCTTGTTGCTCGCTGGCCTATTGATGGGTTTCGAGTCTATCTCCATCGACGGAACCACGCCCAGCCGAGGGTTTGGCAGACTGAACGGGATCGCCGTCCCACGGCTGCAATGGGTCGAAAGCGACGCTAGCCGTTTAGAGTCCGGAATGGTAAGCGACATTAACGCGGCGCACTGAAGCTCGGACGATGTTGACGGCAACCATCTGTCGATTGCGCGGAGGGGAGGCAGCCGCGCTCACTGCGCTGGATGATGAGCGGACTTAGTCGCGATAACTATTGGCGCGGACGATACGCAACAGGTTGCTGACAATGCCCCTAAAAGTCGACGTTTTGCAGCTGAAGCTGAGATCGCCGTCCGCCGCGTATCCCTGGATCGGGCCGTAGAGAGGATAGCCGGCGCGGCCGTCGATGAGGCCAGACACGCGCAGCCACGTCCTTGCGGTGCTGCACATCGGTGTAATCGCAGTGACGCGCAGCCCGGGCTGCCGGGCTGATACCGTGGCCGTCGGGATAACGCTGTGGGTGATCTGAGCGTAAGCGTTGCTGTCCAGCCCTGGGGCCAATACTGGACAGATCGCCCGCTGCACCGCCGCGAGGCCGCACTGCCGCGCGGCGATCTCGGTCGGACTTCATTGTAACGCTCGCCGACTACCTTCATGACGACCCGCGTCAATGTTGATGTCGTAATTCGGCCCCGGGATCTACAGATTGGGTGGCTCAGCCGCGACCGATGCGGAGACCCCGCCGATCACCGCAGCCGCAGTCAAAAGAATCTTAGGGCATCCCCTCGCGGAGAACCGCTGCAACGCCGTAGGGACAATCATAGTATAGCTCCCATTCGCGCTTATCGGACTTCGCTAGCTACAGTGGCACCGCGCACAAGCACTAAAAACGGTAGCTGGCCCCGAAGATCGGGCCGCTCAGCGCCAAATCGGTATGGGAAGTTGTTCTTGTCGAAATTCACCGAGACATGGCGATAGCCGTCTCCTCAGCCGCCAGTGGATCGCTAAGGTCGGGACTGGACCGTGCCCACCAACTGCCAGGTCTTGCTGGCTGGTCACGCCGAAACCCGCCAGGTCGCCGTAGATCGCGAGACCCCAGTGCCCGCCAAGCGGTGTCCTGAATCGCGCTCCAGCCACCGGGGCAAGCGAGGACTTCGATTTGTCCCGCTCGATCGATTGCGCCGGGCCGGTCAGGTCAATGCCCAGATCGAGCGACGTGAGCCGGCCGCCGGCAAACAGGTCGAGGAAAAGCGGACCCTGTTCGATGACACGATATCCGGCGACCAGCGTGCCGATGAAGCTCTTCATATCGACATCGACATCGACGAGATCCAGCAGGGCCGGAAGCGCCGGAGCCAACCCGCTCAAATAGATGATGTCGCCAAGCATCACGAAACGGTCGTGGCGGGCCTCAGCCGCCATGAATGCCGCAAACTTCAAGTTGCCGAGGATGTCGGTGAAAGAGGTGTCGATTTCCACCGGCTCGGCCAGATCGAACTCCCTTGATTCCGCTGGCCCAGACGTATGGCGTGACGGCAATTGCCAGTCACCGTCGTTGTCCGCAGCGGCCTCCTTGGACGCAACATCCGCGTCAGGCGCTGACAGTTGCGGCGTGGCTGGCGCCCGCCATGTTCAAACCCAAAGTCAGCATCCAGATTAGCTTGATTCGCACTCGCCCCTCCGTTCCGGCGCTCATTTGCGTTCATCGCCAGTCTGTCCCGATGGGGCCGGGGGCGGCTTTTTCTTCATCTGTGGCGGCACCATCGACTCCGGAAGGAAAACGGGTTTTGTCGGACGGCCACCAGGGAACAAGCTCAGGCTGATAACCAGGCGGGTAATATTTCTCGGGCGGGATTTCCGCATCGCGAATGGCCTGATTCTGGACAGCCTTTCGCGATGTCGGCGGCGCCGGCATGATCAATCCGCCTGCCTTCGACATGTCGAACTGGGGCGGCGCCGCGTTCGGATAATCGGGCACGACGCCGTCGCGCACCCAGATCTTGTCCTTGGTCATGTTGACGACGACCATGTCCGGCGCGCCAAACTGGAACGGGCCTTTCCAGTGGTGCGCACTTCCGCGATCAATTCCGGCATGACGTACTCGTCGAAGGAAACGTGCGTGCCCATGCGCGAGGCGCGGCTTCACCTGGTTGTAAAGATAGCCAGCGGCGTAAGCCGGGATTGTGCCAGCCATCGATGGTCGCGCGGCTGGTCGAGGGCATGACACCGGCCACCTGCTGAGCTGATTGCAACAGTCTCCGGCTGGATCTCCGTGATCAGCAGGTCGCAACCCTTGGCATAGTTGATGGTTCGGGAATTGGGGCGGCCGTCTCCGGTGAACGGCGACGCACATGCCGTTCCAGTCGAGGCGATAGGCCGAGGCGCCGTCGCTGCCATGCGACTGCTGCCAGTGGATGATCTTCACGCCGTTCTTGTCGTAGGCGACGCCGCCGTCGTCGCTGAAGTCGAACTCGTTGACCTCGATGTCGAAGCCCTTGCCGATCGGGCTGCCCGCGCTGAAGTTTTCCATGTGCCAGAACAGCATCTCCTTCATGCTGTCGACCATGTGCTTGATACCGTGCCGGGGCGTCCGTCCCGATGGCCCGGTAATCCGGTAGGTTTCGTCCCAGCGGCCGCCCCAGGCCCCGAACACGAAGCATAGGGAACCGAGGCGAAATGGTCCCAGTGCAAATGGGTGATGAAGATGTCGTTGATCTGGTTGAGCGGCACTTTGGCGGCGAGATAATTCGCGATCGAGCCGGGTCCGAAATCGAAGATGAAGTTTCTGCCCGTTGCCAAGCTCGACGTAGATCAGACGTGCCCATCTGGCCGGGCCTTGGCAGCGGCGAACTGCCCATGAAGGTTACCCGGATTTCCTCCGGCTGCACCTGCTCCGTACCCGGCGTCCAGTTGGCGGCGCTCTTCAGCCACGGCATCGGTGAGATGCCATCGAACATGAGGCCTTCTTTCCACCGCCCCATAGGCTGGCCGGCTGTGGCGATTTCCTTCAGGAATCTTGGGATCAGCCTGGAAGCCCTTCTTCTCGAGCGCCTGCAGCTGCTCAGCGGTCAGCGAAGGAGCGCCACCCTGGGCGAACACCGGCGGAACCCAGACCGCTCAAGGCCGTCGCGATCGGTAGTATTCCGGCGAGTTTTCGCCCGTCTCTTGGTGCAAGAGCCCAAGATCGTCCCGGCCATGCTTGGCATGCGCGTGCTTCCTCGAAAATTCCGCGCTGCGCGCCTCCGGCAACGCGAACTCGGTGAGGAGCGCCAATCAGGTTGAGCGTTGGGCCATTGCAGGTCCCCTGCCTATCGGCATTTCCCCTCAGTCAAGGGACCTTCTTTCCAGAGCAAGCGGCCGCACTGCGTCAAAAACAGGCGTTCGCTTAATGGCAGGAATGGGTCAGGAATCAGCCGCGAAGCTAATGGCAGCTTTGGGTCGAAAGCGGACCCTAGACCGCCCACTAGGGATCCAGGCCTTGCGGGCCTGCGCGGGGCCGACGGTGTTCCGAACCCTCTGTAGCGGCCGGATGTTCGCGACCATCGTGTGATGGCGGAAGAGTTAGGCTAGGGGTCGTGAGCGCATAATAGGCTGCCTCTGCCCGCCCCAGGAAGTCAGGATAGCGCCACATCGGTCCTTCGAAAGGAACTACTTCCGCCAGCTTCAATGTAAGGTGTTCGTCGGGGTCTCGACCGGCGAGACGGGCCGCCATCCTCGCGAGCGCTTCTATGTCTATTGACCGTTCACTCATTGCCATCCCGAGGCTTTAGGATTGGCGGCCGGACCGCCTCAATAGGAGCTATTTCTGATGTCCCGCAGTGGGTCGTCTCTAATGTCGGTTTGGGTGGAAAGCGGGCATTAGCCGTCATAAAGGGGCAAGCCGTCAGGCCGCAGCATAGCCTCCATCGATCATGTAAATCGATCCATTGCAGTAGGACGATGCGTCGCTGGCGAGGAAGGCCGAGCAAATGTGCAACTTCCTCGTTTGGTGCCATAGCGCCGCATCGCAATGCTGGCTTCGATCCCAGTGCGCAGGGCGGCGGGATCGTCCGGAGCCAACTGGTTTTGAAGCGAGATCGATCATGCGGTTGTCGATCGGGCCGGCCCGACCGCGTTGACGCGAATGCTTGACGGACCAAGCTCCAGCGCGGCGGTTTTGACGAGGCCGTACACCGCGTGCTTGCTGGCGATGTACGGTGCCATGGCCGGAAAGCCGATGCACCCGGCGATTGACGACAAAGCGACGATCGACCCGCCGCCGCGCGCCTTGAGCGGCGCCACGCAATGCTTCATCGCCAGCCACACGCCGGTGACGTTGGTACGCATCGTGTCTTCAAATTCTTCGACCGACAGCGCTTCGATCGGCTTTAACGCGCCCTCCGTTCCGGCATTGGCGATGAGGATGTCGAGACCGCCAAACGCGATCAGAGCGTCTGCGACTCGCTGCCGCTATGCCTGCCTCGTCGGCCGCATCGGAAATGCATCCGCGCCACCGCGCCATCGGCCTTAAGCCGGCCCTTGGTTGCGGCCAGCTTGTCGGCGGAGCGAGCGACCAGCATGACCTTTGCGCCAAGATCGAGAAAGAGTCTTGCGGTCGCTTCGCCAGATCCCGCCGGTGGCTCCAGTGATGATGGCCACCTTGCCGTCAAGCCGCTGCCTGTGTGTCACATCGCTCATCACAGCCTCCTTCGGAAGATTGGAAAACGCCACGATGCGCGACTAGGGGCGGCGGAGACTACCACGGGCACGATCGCGGAAATACGATACTACCAAGCCTGGCGGCTTTGGGTCGCAGGTTGTTACTCGGTCCCAAGCGTCCGGAATGGGTGGAAAGCGGACACTCTGCGACGTTAACCGGACGCAGAGTCCCGGTCCTTGGCTCTGGCGCCTACTTGTTCGGCTTGTCATTGCTGCGTCACCAGCAACGAATAGTGGTTCGCCACCAACTGCCATCGCATGTTGCCGCTCTACCCATACTCTGGTGAAGCGATTGTCACGGGGAACGGCTTTGCCTCGGTCTTGCCCAATCATGGTTGAGCGGCCAGTCTCCACCGCCGTGTCTCCATAGACGCGCCAGCTGCACGTCGTCGGTGGTGATGGACTGAAATCTCAAACTTCCCGACGTGAAATCTGCAATCACCTGCGCCTTTGTTCTCACGGTGCCGCTTGGGCCTATGCCGATGAAATCCTCAGCGTAGAGGCGATCCAGGGCCGCCGCATCAGCACCGATCTGCGCTTGAATGCGTTCTCGATCCAGTCTGCCCCAGGGCCGCGACCGGATCGCTCTTGATTCCCGATGCCGGTGAGACGCAGCCGGTCATCAGAGCGGCGAAAAATGCCAAGCTGAGTAGCGGGATTTTCATGTGAGCAGAGCCTTTCTTTTCCAAGGCAACTCGCGATCAAGACCAAAACAAGGGCCTGCCGGAATGTCACGATCCGCGATGTAAGCCATCTGCTTGTGTCCGCAATGGGTCGATCCCGGACTCTAGGTGCTGGCGTCCGGAATGGGTGGAAAGCGGACACTAGCTCGCTTGCACATCGGGTCTGCGATAAGTTGACCGAGGCGGGGCATTTCCTGCTGTGAGTGAACAGGTGTGGGCCAATGCCCGTGCGCCCGGAAAATGAGCCTTTGTGGACGCGCCGCTCGCTGCATCTCGCTGAAGATGTCCAGCTGCGCCCCTGTCCATTCTGTTCGTCAACGAGCTTAGCTCTTTACGAATATACCTATGCGAAGCTCTTCGCCGTCGACTGCAAAGTGTGTGGCGCTCAGGGGCCCCGGCACACTTCACCGCGGCAGGCCCAAATTCGCTGGAACAGGCGCGTGTCGGACTCCAGCAGGGGCTGACCTGACCTCGCTTACGTCCGCGTTAGGTGGAAAACGGACATAAAGCGTGGCGCGATTCTCGCCTATTGTTGCGAGAGGGGTGGAAAGCCACGACGAGCCACCGATGCAGGCCTAGGGCGCCCCTTGTATTGGGATTGAAGGGGGCCACCTTTAAGGGGCTACCAGTCGCGATCGACGGTGCTTGGCGCTAAGCCGCTCCTTTCCCCTCTTTGGCTTCTAGCCATCGCCTGGAGCCATCCGGCCGCGGGCCCATGAAAGGAACACACCATGTTGTTCGGAAAAATCCAGACGTTCGACGAAACCAGTGGCGGCGGCACGATCAAGCCAGAAAACGGCAACGCCGTGCTGCACTTCGTAAAGAGCGCAGTTCGCTGGGGCGATGCCACGACCCCGAAGACTGATCGCCGCCTTTCCTATGAAGTCGGCAAGAACGACCAGGGCGCCGATTGCGCCGTCAAGCTTCAGCCAGCGTAAGCCTTTGAGGGCGGGAGCCGCGTAATGGCCTCCCGCCCCCATTACCGAGAAGCGTGCTGAGAGACCTCGGGGAGGCAAACACGTGACCAAGCTACCGGACGTGATCTTCGACCGGCTACTGAGAACGATGTTGAATGGAGCGCCGTCTAAGCCGAAAGCCGCTCCGAAACCGCTACCAGCCGCTTGATCCTCAACGGATCGTGATCAAGTTGAGGTAGAGACTTGGCCGCTTGGGGTGGAAAGCGGACGCTTAGTCGTCCTATTCTCTGCCATCGGCCAATGATGCCGCCGCTCGAAACGCGATTGATCGCATCCTGATGGGCAATCGCGACATTGGCCAGACGGCTCGCGTCTTCCCGGTCCATGTTCAGGAGCGACGAAAAATCGACGTTGGGAGGGCCCTTCATCGCAGTCTCGATGGCCTCGCGCTGGTCGGGCGACATGCGATGCACATATTTGGCCAGCAGGAATGCAATCATGTGCTCGTGAGCGGTCAGGGTTGCCGCGATGACGTTTTGTTCGTCTTCGGTCATGAACGTTCACTCTCAAAGCCGACCACCGGCTCGGAATGATTCAAGCTGCCCCACGGGCAATGTCGTTCACGACGGTAATGACGGAAGGCGCAAATGCCAATGTCTGCAATGGGTCGAAAGCGGACTCTACCGTCCTAATGTCTGAATGGGTGGAAGGCTGCTGTTCCGCGCACATCATGGCCATGAAGCGATCACGAATGCGAGAAACAGCGCTGACGCGGCAAACATGACAGCCGTCGCGGCCCAGCCCTAGCACACCTTCGTGCGCTTTGAAACCGTCAGTTTACCCATCGCGCGTGGATTGCTTGCGATGAGCATCATCGCCGCCATCAGGGCGCAGCGAGAACCCCGTTAACCACAGCAGCCCAATAAAGTGCCCGTGCTGGATCGATGCCAATCGCGTTCAGCGACGCGCCCGCCAACGTGGTTATGGCAATGGTCGCGTAGAACAATCGCGCGCTGAGGGGTTTGGCATCGAGGCTGCCCTGGAAGCCGGCCATCTCGGTCACCGCGTAGGCCGCAGACCCGGCGAGCACCGGCACTGCGAGCAACCCGGTGCCGATGATTCCAACGGCGAACATCGCGAACGCGAACTGTCCCGCAATAGGTCGTAGCGCTTCCAGCCGCCTGCTGCGATGTCGTGATGTCGTGGATGCCGTTGGCATGCAGGTCGCCGCTGTGGCGAACACGATTGCGAGGCTGATGATTGTACTGAATGCCATGCCGGTCAATGTGTCCACCCGAATGCGTTTAAGCTCCGGTCCAGCTGCGCGCGGCGTGACACACAGCGGCTTAACGTGGTGTCGTCGCTGTTCCTCGATTTCCTGGCCTGCCTGCCAGAAGAAAAAGATATGGACTGATTGTCGTGCCGAGGATCGCAACAGAGGCAGTCGCATAGGCTGCATTCCATTGCAGTTCGGGCACTATCAGAGAGCGCAGAGCGTGTGGCCAGGGCACATGCGCGACCATCACCACCCCAACGTAGGTAAACAGAGTCAGCGTCGTCCACTTCAGAACCGAGGCATATCGCGGGTAACTGGGACCGACTTCCAGACCGATGCAGAGGATACCGAACAGCAACGTGTAGAGTCCGCCATTACCTCCCACCAACAGCGCTAGCGCAGCTCCCATGGCACTTAGATCGGCGCCCAGGTTTACGACGTTGGCGATAAGCAAGAGTGCCACCATCGACCACAACATGCGGGGGTAATGGCGCTTCAGGATTACGAGGCGATGCCAGCGCCCGTGACGCGCCCAATGTTGGCCGCGACTTCCTGGATGACGACCATCAACGGAAAGCTGAGAACGAACGTCCACGCGAGTCCATAGCCGAACTCGGCCCCGATCTGGCTGTGGGTGCCGATGCCGCTGGGATCGTCGTCGGCCGCGCCGGTTACCAAGCCGGGGCCGAGCGTCCTCAAGAATGAGCGACGTCTTTCCTTGGGAGCGTTCATTTCCGAACTCTGACCGCCCCCGTTTGTCAACGCAACTCCGGTTAGAAAATGCGCTCACCGGTGGGTTTGGGAATGACCACAACGGGCCGACATTCAGACGCCCGGCTAATAGCAGCTTTGGGTCGAAAGCGGACGTTCCGAGCTAGGGACGCGTATCATCCGAAGCTCGGGACACCCTATCGGTAGTCATACCGGTTTTCAGCCCGCTCATGTTCACTAACTATTTGGCATGGATGACGTTTCTGCTGATACGGCTCACTTGCGCGAACTCGGCGGCTAAATGCCGTCGCGTCGCCGCCAACCTCTCCGACGAAACCGACGTTGCGTCATTGCGCGTCAAATGGCGGTCGAATATGAAGCCATGGCAGTCAGGATCGAACGCCCGCTCATGTCCAGACCCGCAACACTCATCCAGTCTGTAGGCAGCGATGCTGACCCTACGGGCCTAGCGTCCGGAATGGGTGGAAAGCCGACGCTAGCTGGCTCGGCTGATGGCGCAAATTGGCTAGTCACTGACGCTAATCGGCGAAATAGAAGGCCGCCACTCTCCCCTAGCGTGCGGCACGCAGCTCTGATCCCCAGGCTGAGCGTGCGCCATGGTGCGCCCGCCGGCCGCCCGCATGGCGGGCGCACTCCTTACGTCTGCTTTGGGAAGGCCGTCGCTTGCAGTAGCGCTAAGCCAATGATGGGTAGGCATATCCACGACGATTGCCGCCGCAATCGCGCTGGGCTGCGTGGGCTGTTCGCGGTCAAGCGACGTCCTTGACGGGAAGTATGTCGCTGCCGGTGCAAGAATTGAAGCTGAATGGCAGCCACTACTTCTTCTGCCAAAACAAAGAGAAGTGCTCCACCGGTCGCCTGGAAGTACGGCGGCTAGACGGCCGTTCTGGGCACATCACCCTCTATGGGCGGCATCAGCCAGTATGTCCATTCCGTCAAAGGTGGCCCGCACTGGAAGAAGGCGTCGAGCTGACCTGCAAACTTGGGCTTCTCGATAGGTCTTACATCTACATCGACCCCGGAAGCGATTTGTACTTCAGCCGAGGGCGACCAGCCGCCAGCTTCCTGAAGTCTGCAAGGGTCGAAAGCTGCCATCGCGCTAATGTCCGGAATGGGTGGAAAGCGGACATTCGCCAGCGGGCGGCGTCCGTGGAACGCCGCCCGCGCCCAGCACAGCGCAGCGACCTGAACGCCAGCGCTGACCTCCTTCGCGAAGAGTTTCCGGCTGCTCCCAAGCCGGCGAAGTGCCCACCCTTCTCGAGGCCGGTTGTAATAGTATGAGCTTTGGGTAGGCCTTCTCCGCCCAAGCTCCGCGGGGTTTGAGCAGACCTCGTCAGGAAAGGCGCTCACCGCGACCGGGATGGCGACGTGTTTCGGTGCAAAGAAGGCGAACTTGTTTTCCCAATAGATGCGCGCCGACGAGACCGCCGTGTTCGTCAGCCAGTACGAGCGTGACGTTGTCGAGGACGTCGTCTCGCGTAAGCCCCTCACGCTGACCGTCAAAGACGCGCGCGATGAGCGCGTAACTGCGCGCGTCGTGGTCGAGAGCCAGGCGGCAAGCCCGACCGGCGAATCCCCGATCCCGTAAAGCGTCTGCGGGCGGCTCGCCATCTCCTGGGCGTAGCCCACGCCCGTGCTTGTAGAAGAAGTCCAGCTGCTCATACGCGTGCGTCTCGTCGGCGGAGAGATCGGATGGCGGCGGGTTGCCGGTCTGGGCGCGCCTTATCGATGTCTGGTGGAACCGTGAAGGGCCAGTTGAGGTGAATGCCGAGCAATTCCGGAGGCGCCTGCGTAGCCCATCACATCCGTGACCATCGCACCCCAATCGCCGCCTTGCGCCGCAAATCGCGTGTACCCGAGGCGCTTCATCAGCACGACCCAGGCCGCGCGCGATGCGTTGCGGATCCCAGCCGGTGCTGGCGGGCTTCGCCTGAGAAGCCGTAGCCCGGCAGCGACGGGATCACGACGTCGAAAGCGTCCGACGCGCTGCCGCCATGCGCCGTGGGATTCGTCAGCGGATCGATGATCTTCAGCTGCTCGATGATCGAGCCGGGCCAGCCGTGCGTGACGATGAGCGGCAGCGCGTTCGGATGTGTTCTGAACGGACGTGGATGAAATGGATGTCGAGCCCGTCAATCTCGGTGATGAACTGCGGTAGCGCGTTCAGCTTCGCTTCGACACTTGCGCCAGTCGTAATCTGTCGCCCAATAGTGCGCGAGCTTCTGCATCGTCGCGAGCTGCACGCCTTGCGTTGCGTCTGCGACCGCTTTCTCTCTCAGGCCGCAGGGTCGCTGCTATCCGTCGTTTGAGATCGGCGAGGTCATCGTCGGACGCATGGAATTGGAGATGGCCGGATCGACGTGTCGCCGGTGGCGGCGGTGCCAATCACAGAGGTCTCGCTAGAAGTGCGCGTCTGCGTTAGTTGTGGAGGGTGTCGGTGCAAGGGTGTCGCCACCACCTGCCGGCGGCGTCGTTTGGGTCATGGTAATTCTCCGGTCCGAGGGGGCGTTCAACGCGTAAGCCACGCGGAAATCGGCCGTGGAGAATGCTGGTGAGCTTACCGGACAGGCGGCCGGGGGCGTCATACGTCCTGCCAATTCGAGTCGGTCAAGACCCATAAGGCTAATGTCCGCAATGGGTCGATTCGGATCTCTAGGGGTAGCGGCAGAAACGGTTGGAAAGCCGACCCAAGTCGCAGCCGTCTTACGGTTCCTCCCCATAAATGGGGCGTTGGATACGAAGCGCCTCTTTGCGCGGCGTCGTCATCGGGATGCACGCCGATTGTAGTTGCAGGAAGCACGTTGCGAATTTTCCGAAGTCGCAGCCTGACCTCGGTTGGCTCCATCTGCATCATCCATCGCCTGATGCGCCAATTCAAATAGCGCGCGTCCTGAAGCGTGGCATTCAGCTCGAATATCATCTCCGGAGTCAGCCTGGACATATGCTCCAATGTCCGAAGCCGAGCCCAATCCGCCTGTTCCGTGGTCATCACGCCGTTGATGATGCTCATCCAGCTGTAGAGCGCCCCATAATCCGGCAAGGTCGTCGGCAGGCAGAAGCGGCGGCAGCGGGCGCTCTGGGCGATGGCATCCCAGCGGACGGTCTGCATCGACCAATATTGGGGCCTTCCGACCCAGCCCGGCGTCGTGATCGACGGATTGCTGGCCGCCTTGTCAAGCAGCGCCTGAATTTCTTCCATCCGATTCTCGACGCAATGCTTCTGGGCTGCCCGCGATGCGAGGCGGGACATGTTGACTTCAAGCTCGCCGCGGACTGCGCGGCGGGCCTCGTTTTGCTTCAGATCGCTGCTGGACATTTTGCGCAAGCTGCCTGGGCGCCGAGCGCGATCAGCACGCCGAGGACGATGATGCCTACTTCGCCGGCGAACTGGCGCCAGCCATGCAGCGGTTTCGGCAGTTGAACATACATGGAGTCGGCTCCCCACTATTGCGAGAGACGTAACAGACATGCCTGTGTCCACAATGGGTCGAAAGCAGACATTCCGCTTACGGCAGCTTTGGGTGGAAAGCGGACACTAGCCGGCGACAAAATACGCGGCGAAATCAGTTCGAACCGGTACCAAACTCGCTGACTAGCTTATTGCCTAGGTAGCGCCCGCTGGAAGCCATGCCTTCCCTGCCGGGCGCAACCTGCCCGGAAGCGGAGGATTGGGGTGACGCACGCAAAGCCTGGAAGACAAACAGGGCGAATGCGACCGCGCCGACTGTGAAGACCAAGTCTCCCCGGCATGCGCATCCAAACCAAGGTCTGCATGACCGGGCTGTGGGATCATCTCGGCGCTGCGAGCGGAGACGTAGTCATGGGTAAAGCTCGCCCATGCCTGAACAAGTCGCTTGCGGCAGCAACGAGATGAAAACCATCATCCCGAGGCCAATGTTCAGGCACCAGAAGCTGATTGACAGCAAGCGGGTGTTCCAGCGTGTCGGATCCGTCAGTCCACGCAAACAGAAAGGGTCAGGCCAAGTCCGAGCATGCCGTAGACCCCAAACAACGCGGCGTGAGCATGGGTTGCGGTCGTATTGAGGCCCTGCATGTAGTAGAGCGCGAGCGGTGGATTGATAAGAAAGCCGAACAGGCCGGCGCCGACGAGGTTCCAGAAAAGCACGGCCGCAAAGAAGCGGAAGCACCAGTGGTAGACGACTTCCCATTCGCCGATCCCGGTGTGTTGCGCCCGGCTATAGGCCTCAGATCCGACCACCAAAAGCGGCACAACCTCGAGCGCCGAAAACACGCTTCCAAGTGCGATCACCGATATCGGCGTGCCTGAAAATAGAGGTGGTGAAAGGTGCCGAAGAGCACTCCGCCGCTCAGGAAAATTAGCGTTGCAATTAGTACCGATGTGGTGGCGACAGAAAGTCGAACGAGCCCCATTCGGACGAAAGAGCGCTGACCATCAGCCAGTGGCGAAAACTTCGAATATGCCTTCAACCCAAAGATGGACCACCCACCAGCGCCAATATTCCATGATCGAGATGTGTGTGTGCTGGCCATAAGGCCAGACCCGCGCCGAAAAGCAGCCCGATCGAAATGGTTTGCGATAAATACCAGATAGGGGAGGAGCGGCCTCCCGGGACGCGCAATACCGGCCACAGCGACCGGAGCATCAGCAAGACCCACAGCAGCAGCCCGATAAACAGGTAAATCTGCCAGAACCGGCCAAGATCGAGAAACTCGTAGCCTTGCGTTCCGAACCAGTAGCTAACGGTGAGATCGGGATCATCCGGTTGATCGCCATCCATTGGCCAATGAATGAGCCACCGACAATCAGCAGCAGGCTGCCCACAGGAAATTAACCCCCGCGACCTGCCATTTGGGATCGCCCTTGCCAAGCAAAGGCCCGATGTAAAGGCCCGCCGCGAGCCAGGCGGTTGCAATCCAGAGGACCGACAATTGGGTATGCCAGGTACGTGTCACCGCATAGGGGAAAATGCTCTGCAAGCGGGAGGCCATAGAGTCCCTGCCCTTCAACCGCATAGTGAGCCGTCACGATGCCGGCGCCGATCTGCGCGAGGAACATGAGTATGACCACCACGAAATACTTGCGGGTAGCGCGCATCGAGGGAGTGATCGGTGACCTCGGTCGGTAAATCGGTCTTGGCAAAGCCGCCTTCCGGCACGCCATCCCTTCGCCAGATGTCAAACTCTCGCGCATAGTACCAGACGATCGCGCCAATCCCGGCCAGGAGGACAAGGATCGAAAGAAGGTCCACAGGAAAAGTGATCCTGTCGGAGTGTTGCCGACCAGCGGCTCGTGCGGCCAATTGCTGGTGTAGGTAACGGTATCGTTCGGCCGGTTCGTAGTCGTGGCCCAGGCCGTCCAGAAAATGAATGCGTTGAGCGGCTTGGGCTTCGTCGGGCCTAAGTGTTGCGTAGGCCGGAAAGGCATAGAGCGCGCGCAACTCACGCGCCCGAGCTGTTCGGCCAGTGAACAGGTCCAAGTAGTGCCGACCGACAAGATCGATCGCCGCAGCGCGCTGCTCGTTAATCTTGATGCTGTCGGTCGCAGGATCACCTAGCTGTTGAAACGCATTTCCTGCTGCAGGACGGCCCGCAGCCGCGCCGTGTTCAGGCTCCGGGATTGCGCCGTAGCCGGCCTTGCCCTCCGCTTGAGCAAATTGATCAAGTTGCGCCATGGACTCGCGATGCAGCCAGTCGGCGCTCCAGTCCGGGGGCAACATAACTGCCGTGGCCCCAGATCCGAGCCCTGTTGCATCCCGCCCATCGATTGCCAGACGGCCTGACCTCTTTGAATGTCCTCCCGGGTGAACACTGTCCTGCCATCATCTGTGACGACAGTTGCCGGGATCGGTGGCTTGGATTGATAAGATCTGGTACCCAACCAGCAATAGCACGCCGAACCATTACGACCATCGACGCGGCAAAAATCTGCCAAAGGCGACGAAGGGGAAAAGGTGTCCGAATAGAACCTGCATATTATCCCCCACCAGGGACTAGCCCGACTGCCTCAGGAGGCTCTTTAGAAGGTGTATGGGTCCGCCAACGTAAATCGATCGTCAGTTGGCGCCATCGGGCTAATCCCTGAACGGCTGACCATGCCCGCGCGGCGTCGAAAGGCGTAGGCTAATGTCCGCAATGGGTCGAAAGCGGACTCTAGGCCCAATTCAGGGTCGAGCGTGGGAGCCAGCGGGGTAACTAAGCCCAAGGAAAGCCGAACTCTTGCCCTTCAGAGATTGGGCGGAGGCCGCGTCAGTCCAACCGGCCATTCCTCACATTGCTCCAGCGCTTTTGAAGCTCAGAGCCAGGGCCCGAGGTCGTCCATCTCATCGCGGATCTTGTCGGCCGTCGCATTGGCGCCGGTCAGAGCACCCATTGCATTTCCTTGAGCATTTCCCGCAGCCAGGCGCGCCGTTCAGCCGCTTCCTCGCGACCGCTCTCCATGCTTCCACGCATTGCGGTTACCGATGGTGCGCCTGTGGACTTGCCACCATGCAGCCGGCAGCGCCGTTGGGCATGGCAGGACATTGGCAAGCCGACCCTTACGGGTCTTGGCTCCGCATCGAGGGGCCGCGAACATGGGGTTGATCGTCGGTTTTCATCCATCGGCCCGCCCCTGTGTGGACCGATCCGGCGATCACGGCTGGCCGCCACGCATTGACGTGGACGTGTTCGGCTGCCCAGTCGCGGAACGTCGAGCGGAAGCCGTGGACGGTGTAAGCGCCACCGCCGTGGACGCGAAACATGACGGGAACAAAGGCCGTTTTCACTTCACGGCCCTGATATGTTCTGCAAAGTCTTGAAGAGGTTTGATGGTGGAGCCGAGGGGGATCGAACCCTGACCTTCGCAATGCCATTGCAGACGCTCTCCCAGCTGAGCTACGGCCCCGTAACGGGTACCCATCAAAGTCCTACTTTCATGGGATCTGTTAGTCCGCGCATTTAGGCGATGTTCCGCTATTCGCAAGCCGGAAAACGCAAAAGCTCGGACCTCAGTTGCATCAATGCTCTTCGTCTTCGTCGCCGGTGGCGACGCCGAGGTCGTCGTCGCCGGTCGTCAGATCGACCTCGTCGTCGGCGCTCGGCTCCTCGTCCTCGTCCGGAACCAGCTCCTCGGCGGCCGAGATCGTCATCCGGCTCGGCTCGACTTTCTCCGGCGCGGCGACCGCGACTTCTGAACGGCATCGGGCTGCTTGGACTTCAGCACAGGCTCGGGCATCCAGGCACTGCCGCACTCGATGCAAGTGACGGGATCGTCCTTGCCGAGGTCGTAAAAGCGGGTCGCGCATTTCGGGACAGGTGCGCTTGGTGCCCCATTCGGGCTTCACCATGGTTGAAAATCTCCAGTCAGGCTGCGGTTTGTTCGCCGTGGGCGGCCAATGCGCCGGCGGCATCGCGGGCGGCGCCTTGCCATAGAGCTTCCCGCCCTGTCAAAGCGCCCGCCCAGTGAGCGACGAGAAGACCCCAGCCGCACCTGCCGGACAATCCCTCGTCATCGCCGTCGATGGCCCGGCAGCCAGCGGCAAGGGAACCATCGCCCGCGCGCTCGCCAGCCATTTCAAGCTGCCGCACATGGACACCGGGCTGCTCTACCGGGCGGTGGCGCTCAATCTCTTCCCGTTTCGGCGGCGATCCCGGCAGCGAGTTCGAGGCCGATGCGCGCCTGCGACCTGAGCGTCGGTCTCGGCTCGACCGACCCCGATTTACGCCTCGGAAATCATCGGCTCGATCGCATCGCGGATCTCGGCCTATCCGTCGGTGCGTGAGAACTGCTGGAGCGGCAGCGCAGCTTCGCGGCCCAGCGAGGCGGGGCGGTGCTCGACGGCCGCGACATCGGCACGGTCATTGTCCCCGATGCCGACGTCAAGCTGTTCGTCACGGCTTCGGTCGAGGTGCGGGCGCGGCGGCGCGCTCGCCGAACTGCTGTCGCGCGGCATTTCCACGCATCTCGAGGACGTCATCATCGACCCGAGGGCCCGCGACGCGCGCGATCCGGGAGAAGCGCGGCGCCCTGCCGGTCCAGGCCGGGGATGCCGAATTGCTCGACACTAGCGAGATGGAGATCAACCAGGCGATCGCTGCCGCTATCGCCCTTGTCGAGAAGCTACTTGCGCTGACGCGTGCGCTTGCGCGCGCCATTCGACAGGGCGCAACATAAGTTGATGGATGCACCGACCCGCAGCCTGCGGCCTGAGCCCAGGGACAGCGAGCCCTCGCCGAGGCCCTCGCTCGAGGCGATGCCGCGATGGGCAAGGCGATCGGAGCCGTTTCCGCCTCGGTCTATATCGACCCGGAGCGCTTACGCGGCGGAGCAGCACGCTTTGTTCCACAAATTGCCGTTGCTGCTGGCGCCGTCGGCGCTGGTCCCGTCGCCGAACCTGGCGGTGGCGCACGACGGCTACGGCACGCCCTTGATCCTCAGCCGCGCACGGCCAGGGCGAGGCGCATGTCCTGCCAATGTCTGCCGTCACCGCGGCACCCGCCTGCTGGAGGTCAGCGACGAGGCGATGCCGGCATCGCGGATCGTCTGCCCCTACCACGCCTGGACCTATCGCTCCGGATGGCGCCCTCACCGCCCATGCCGCGGGCCGATTGCTTTCCCGGATCGACAAGGCCGATCATAACCTGCTGGCTTTCAAGGATTATGAGTGCGGCGGACTCATCTGGTTCCTCGCGCGACAGCAAGGAAGATTTCGTCGAGATCGACATGCTGTGCGAGGACTTCGGACGCCTTCGGCATCTCGAGCCACTATCTCTACAAACGCCGCACGCACGATGTCGCCGCCAACTGGAAGCTGGTGATCGACGCCTTCCTCGAAAGCTATCGCGCGCAGCTGGCCGTATGCGCAGACCATCGCCACCTTCTTCGCGGACGGGATCACCGCGGCCGACATGATCGGGCCGTCATCAGCGTGCCGCCGTGGGGCGTGCGGAATATCTTGCCGAGATTGACCGCGACGACCTGGGCAGCGCTGCGCAAGGCGGTGACCTATACCTACCAGATCTTCCCGAACGCGGTCGTGATCGTCAGCCCCGATTACATCAACATCCTGGTCGTGATGCCGCAGTCAGTCGGCTCGCAGCCTGGTCGAGGATTTGGCATGCTGATCGCGGAGCCGCCCCAGACCAACGCAGGCGGAGAGCGCACTGGAAGAAGAGCTGGGACCTGCCTCGACGGCGGCACGCTTCTGCGGCGGAGGGATTTCCATGCCGCCGCCTTGCAGCCCCAGCGGGGAAGCTCGACAGCGCGGCCTGCTAAAGGAAGCGACCCTGGCGCGCCTCGAGAACGGCGGCATTGCCGAGTTCCATGCCCCGTATCGAGGCGGCGCTCTGGCTGGCTTCGCCGCTGGATTATGCAAATCTCGCGGCCTTTCGGCAGCTTCGGCCGCTTGCTCGGAAGATGCTGGTCGACTGCGTCGAGCGCCTTCCTCAACTGCCGCTCCTGCTCGCAGGGCTTGCTAAGGCAGCCGACTCGCCAGTTCATGAGCATCGTCCGGCGGGTGCCCGGTCACGAATAGCAGGGGCACGCTGGCGTTTTTGGCTCTCCTCGGCCGGCTGGATTCCCGTGCGCTTGCCGTGCAGGCGCACGTCGCTCAGTGAGGAGGTCGACCTTCGCGCAGGTCGAGACGGCGGCAACCGCTTTCCTCGAAAATCGTCATGCGGTGGCGACCACCTCGTAACCGGCGTCGCGGATGTCACTTCGCTGTCGAACGCAGCTCAGCGGCTCGTCCTCGATGACGAGAGGATGCGCTTGACGACGACCAGCTTTGCGCTTGCCGGGCGGCGGCGGCTTTCCAGTAGGACGAACCTCGTGCCCCGGGCAACGAACGGAAGCGCCCCAGGTGCCGAAGGGCCGAGCGGTCCGCCGCCACCCCGCAGTTAGGCAAGGCCCGGCAGCGCATCTCGCCAAGTCTTTGGCGCGCGCTGGCGCGTCGCCTCGCGGAGAGGACATCGAGCGCAAGGCGATTGCCGAAGGTCGCGTGGCGCTCAATGGCGAAGTGCTGACGACACCGGCGACCCACGGTCGAGGATTTGCAGCGGGCGTGACACAGCTGACGCGACGGTGCCGGTGAAGCGGCCGGAGGCGGCGCGGCTGTTTCGCTTTTACAAGCCGCAAGCGACGCCGACTGCGGCTCGCGACCTGAAGGCGCAGGCCGACGATCTACGACCGGCTGCCGGCCGGCCTGCTGCGTCTAATCCCCGGTCGGCCGGCTCGACTTCAGCGACCGAGGGGCTGCGCTGCCTTTGACCAACGACGGCGCAGCTCTAAGCGCCAGCTGGAAGGAAGGCCGCCGAAGACAGGTGGCGGTCCGCCGCTACCGGGCGCGCGCCGCCTCGGCCCTGCCGTCAGCCAGGCGCGGTTCGGGGCGCTGGCGGAAGGCACTCACGCATCGATGGCGCGCAGACCACGGCTCGATCGACGCCAGCCTGGGAGCGGCGGACTGGGCGCAAACTGGCGCTGGATCGAGCTGGCGCTGGCGGAAGGCGTGGCAGAAACCGCGAGGTCCGCCGTGTTCCTGGCCCATCTGGGGCTGCAGGTGTCGCGCCCACTGATCCGTACCGCCTCACGGGCCTCTGACCCTGGTGCCGTGGCCCCGGAGCCGGGCGCCCTGGCTGAAGTCGCGCGCGAGGAGCTGTTCCGCTTCAAGCAGTCGCTCGGTAGAATGGGGATCATCGCCGGCGAATCTGGCGCGGGCGACGGTTGCAGGCGCCAGGCGGGCAGGGGACCCGGCCGATCTCGACCATCGCACGCGGGAGACGCTTTTTCTCCATGTTGGCCAGCAGGCTCGGCAGTTTCAGAGGAGCCTGCGCGTCGCTGGCCACCCCGCGCCGGCAACGCGGTGCGCTCGGCCTGCAGCTCCGTCGCGTGGCGCCCTCCACGCGACGCGCGTTCGTCGAAGCTGATCCGCACGCGCTCAGGGCGATCCGCAGGCGGTAACCTGTCCAGCGGCTCCGGCCGCCGACCGGGCTGACGTGCGTCCACTTTGTCGGCGACAATTCCTTTGCGCCGTCGCAACCTTTCGATTTGGTGGTATTTGCCGGATCCGCCCTGGCGTGCCAAGGCTCGGGGACGGCCGTAGTCAGGCGCGGTTCCGGAAGGCTGGTTGGCTCGCCGATGGCGGGCTGGTCGGTGGCAGCCGAAACCGAAGCGACAAGACACCGTCGATCCCATGCAGCGACCGGCGTGATCAGCGCGAGGCGATCGCGCGTCGGCCGCGCGCCCGCCTTACCCTGATCCGAAGCTAAGGCGGGCCGCTTTGCTTCGCGGCTTTGCGGATTTCGCCGACCTCGGTCGCTGAGAGAGCGCCTTGCCGTGATGGCGTCGGCGGCAGCCCTCGCCGGCCGCCTCTCAACGCCCTGGCCGAGATCCCCTTTGACCCTCGCCGGTCCGGAGTCTCGACGCTGTGGTCGGCAATGGCGGCAACCCGCCGCGATCGCACCCACCGACAACAGTCTCGACGACCAAAGGATGCTCGATCAGCTTGCATCTGGCTCTCGAGGCTCCGCGCTATACCCCGGCAAAGCGCCCGGCTTTCTTCTTCCTTGCCTTGACGGGGACGAGGTCACGGCCTGCCGGCTGTGCTCTTCTTGCCGGCTTTCGGCTTCGGTCTGCGCCATAGCCCTCGCGGCTAATCGATCACGCGCATGTCTGCGTCTTCGAACGGAACCGTAAGCGCGCATGCCCGTTCCCTGCTCGCTGTCGAGCCAGCGGCCGACATCCGCACTTCCGGCGGAGCATGACGGGTACGGCTTTTGTGGGTGGGATCGCGCCAACCGTCTCGTTCGGCGCGCAGGTGAGAAAGGGGCTGGGCGAAGGGCCCGCCTTCGCCTGACTGCCATATGCCGGCGAAGGCGAACAGGGGTCAGCCTCACCGTGGGAGCCTGAACCAGACCTTTGCTGCTGCCGACCTCGCTGGTCCATTCGCAAAAGTGGGTGACGGGAACGATGCAGCGCTGCTCCGGGCTGGCGTGATCGCCGAGCGCCAGAAGGAAGCTGTCGAGGCTGTGGACGTTGGTTACCGGTCGCCTTTGCTTGGGTGGCGGGGCCCGGAAAGCTCTGTGCCTATCATGTCGTGAGCTTTAACCCTGCTCTGGTGGCGCAGCAATTTGGTGCGCGCTGGCCGTGGCAGGATCCTCATCGAACGCTGGCGGAAGTTGGCTGTGTCGCCAGTGAATGGCCGAAGACGCGGCGCATTTCGTCGACGGTCGCGGGGTCACCGGTGTAAAGATTGCACATAATGGCGCTCTCTCGGCTACGCCTGCAATTGCCTGTCGTTAACTGTGGCGCATCCCGTTAAATCGGCTCGCCCACCATTCCGTTCGGCAAGCCTTTGGGAAACGAAACAAGGGGGCTGGTCGCAGTAATTCGGTTCCTGGCGCTCGCCGCCGCGTCTCTTGTGCCATTCCGGTCAACGCCACGTCCGCGCAAGCGAGCGAGCGGAGTTACCACGGCAAGGTGGCGTGATTCCAGCGGGCGGCTGCGCTGCAGTCGGCCCAACGGCACGACGGGCCTGGATCGTTTTGCGCTGCCGGCGGAGCGCTGATCGGCGTGCGTGATCGACACCATGGTGAGCGCGCCACGGCACCATCCTGCGCCGCAGCCGGCGCGCTGGTCGGCTGGCGAGATCGACTTCGCGGGAGATATCATCGCCGCTGATTTGAACGAGACAGCGCTGGCGCCGCCGCACTCCATCCCCACTCTGCGGCGTCGGCCGACCTTGGCTGGATATAGTGTATTGACAGGCTGATAACGCACCCGTCTTAGGCTTCGGCCACAGGGAGTGACAGCCACGCCGTACAGCCAGAAACGACTGACGAGGCGGTGGCATCGGGAGCGATTGCCGCAGATTCGGCCAACGCGCTGCGCGCCTTCATCGACCAGCAGCGCGCTCGACGCTGGCGGTCGACGAAGAGCAATTCCGCCTCATCACCGGCTTCAACGAGATTTTTGCTCTGATCGCCGCGTGGCGATCCTCCTGTTCGCGTGGTCGGGCTTCATCGGCCAGACCATCGGGCAGTCGCTGGGCCTCATCATCGCAGCCGACGGCCTGTCGCCGATCGCACCTTTGTTCGTGGCGGCGACCGCCTGGGCCTGCGCTCTTCTTCACCGCCAAAGGCGCATGGCGCTTCCTCCATCTTGCTGCTGCTCGCCTTCGTCGGCGGAACGCTGGCGCTCGCGGGGCTTCGCTCGCGCTCGCCTTCGGCCCGACACCCCGAGAATGTCGAGCGCGCGGCAGCGCTGATTGCGCGCGGCAGCGGCGGCGACGCTGCGGGCGGCGCCTGGCCAGGCTTCGCGGCGTTCGCGCCGATCACGGTCGCCGCCGGAGAAGCGGCGGTTGCTGCCATCGCTGTCCTCCTGCTGGCTTCGGCGCTTGGCGACATTTCCGGCCTCAGCGATGATCATCCTCGCAAGTTTCGCGCTGCTGCTCGGCGTCGGCGCGTTCCTGTTCGCGATGCGCTGATTCATCCCGAACCTGGCCCGTCACGCGACTGGATGTCGCTTTCGGTCGTGATTTGCTGGCTGGCGCCGATGATCGCGTCCACCCGGATCTTCACTTTGCTCGGCTGAACGACAATAGCGCGAGCATCAGCTGGTGGCTGTGTCGTCCTGTTTGCGCGTCGCCGGGCATCGTCGCGCTGGCGACTGACTGGCGGGCGCTCCTGGTCTCGGCTTTGGCCTACGTGCTCTATGCCCCGAACGAGCTGTTCCGGCAGTTCGGCGCGGTCGAGCTCAACGTCGCTCTGACGGCTCCTGCCATCGGCTCGGCCCTTTGCTGCTGTTAGTCGCGATTCTGGCACCAGGCGGCAGCTAATGTGCAGCCGTTGCCTGATAAAGTGTGTTTCTTTTTGAAAGCCAGGCCGCCTTTGATCGATCAGCAAATCAGTCCCGCACTCCAGCCGCATAAGCCGGCGCTCGAGCGGGCAGTGGCCAAGGACAACGTCGCCCCGCTTGAAAGCACGGCACCATGCCTGACACCAAAGTGCTAGCGCCTGTTTGTGCGCAAGCTTCTAACGGTGACCAGACGCTGGTCGGCGGCGCGCGGAAAGCGGCGGTAGCTGGCGACGTCGACGTCGAAATACATCGCATAATCGCGCCAGTGACTGGCAGCGACCATGCGGCCGTGAGATCGCAATGAGGATGCGCTTCAGTTCGCGGCGGTCGAAGGCAGTGAGCTGCGCTGTCCTCCGCGGGCCGGGAACGCGCGATCACGCTCAAGCGCTTTTGGTCTGGCGCGCGGCGCCCGTTTGAGCTGCCGCGATCTCCGGCCTTCAGCGCCTCGATCTCGACTTCCAGTTCGGATGCGGGTTTCGGCACCGATCCATGCCCTGCCGTACTGTTCCGCAGAATAGCAATACGTAACTGAACGAAGCGCGT